>WLWD01006029.1_pt1 | contig 141522 bp, 92 predicted proteins | sample 6712731 | NCBI WGS metagenome assembly WLWD01 (sample SAMN12718690, study PRJNA576275) | sponge metagenome | isolation source: marine sponge | host: Mycale hentscheli | place: New Zealand: South Island, Marlborough, Capsize Point | collected 2014-11-01
AATCCTTTTATGGAAGGAATTATGGGAAGGTCTGAATTTGTAGATAATGTAATGCTATTGTCTGTAATTGGAATACCTATCCAGTTATAATATTGTATTTTAAATTTGGCTTTACTACTACTACTACTACTACTACTACTACTACTACTACTACATGGGCAAGTGTCCACAGTACTGTATGAACATTACTTACCTTCCACTACAGATGCTACAAAATATACTGTGTTTTTCTCCAATCATTCCATGAACTTTCTTGACATGTCTGGAAAGACTACTTTTATGAGAATAGCATTCACTGCAGTAGGGGCATAATTGCTTTTTACTCTGAAGAACTCCACATTTGTCTTGAGAAATTAAACTTGTGTGAATTTTACTGTTTGAAGAAATCGATTTCTGTGAAATACAATTGTGAGCTGAAGACAATGAGCTTGTAGGCCTCAAGGGAGTAAAGCTGGTTAAAGAAGAATCTGTAGCATTATGTGAGACAGAGCTAGGAGAGTCCATACATGTAGAATGGTCAAGTGACATTGAGTTCACAATATCACTCTGAAGAGCTCCACATTTGCCTTGCAAAATTGAACTTGTGTGAATTTTGCTGCTTGAAGAAACAGATTTGCATGAAAAAACATTGTGACGACCTAAAGACAATGCACTTCTAGGCCTCAAGGGGGGAGTAGAACAGGTTAAACAAGATGGGTGTGTAGAATTTTCTGAGGCAGAGCTGGGAGAATTCATATTAGAATCAAATGCACTTGAATTTATAGAATTCTTAGTGGTTGAGGTGTCTGCGTCCAATGAATTCTGATGTGAACAGATTGCTAAAGAATGTGGGTTATCAGAATGGTGGTAAACTGAAGTAGCTAATTCACCTGGGCTTTCAGAACTTTTGGAGCACTGTGAAATACTACTTACGGTAGATGAATTTTCAAGCATTTGTGATTTCTTGTGCAAGGAACTAACTAAAGAAATTTGATTGCTTGATGAAGGGACCATAGAATTATAAAGGAAAGAATCATTAATTGTGACTATCTTGCAGTGATACTTCATTGCACAATTTGGTTCCAGTAAGTGTTGAGGGTTGTAATCAAAATTTAGGGGTCGTGTGAGACGCAATATTGCTGACCTCTTTCGTAGTGACCTGCAGTTTCAGTAATTATGACTAAGTTTTATTTACTCTAGATAGAAACTTACATCAAGCATCCATTTAAAAGTTCCTCTACCATAACTTTTCTCAGCAGTCCCATATGTGTCTGCAATGTTTAATGAACATATTTCATGTATATGATGTGATAATGTGTAGAACATAACATACCTGGTCAAAATTCCATTCCCATCCTATAACTCTGTACAATGCATACTTGACAACAAGAACAATAATAAGCATATAATTTTGTTGATACAGTAATAGTTACCTGAGATGAGAATACTCCACAATCAAAGGTGTTAATTTGCTGTGGTTGATCCTGAAACAATATTAAAAGAACAGTTCATCGCTGACATAATAGCTATAGCTATATAACATTGTTACCGTCCTATGAACATATTGCCACTCATTCCAATGCGGAACTGGGATCCCCTTTTCTAGGCATCTTTCTTCTAAAAAGGATCTAAAATATTTTACCCATTAATTATAAATACAAGGGTAATTCATACTTTAGATACCTAATGTTATGCCATCCAATTAAATAACTTCCTTTATATGAGTCATAGTATTCAGCAGATTTTCCTTTGATATCAACAACCTGTATTAACATGAAAAATCCATAAGATGTGAATTATCAGCCCTAGTTATGCACCAAATAGAATTTATTCGCTAAAAACATACTTAATTCAACATAAAATTATATTAGCCTATTATCACTCCAATGATGCATGAGCAAGATCAGCTTTACTAAAGCATAATATCTAATCAAATAAACTAGTTGTCAGCCAGCCATGGCTATAATTTAGCAAGTAGTAGCTAAAACTTTCGGAAAGTGTGTTTTTGTTTGTCAAGTTGTGTCCAATGGAACAAGCTGTATACACCACAACTCTCAGATACTATCACAAATACAAGTATCAGAAAAATAAAAAAATAAGAACAAAAAGAAGAAAGAAATAAAGAGCAAAAAATGAAGAAATAGCTATAGAAGAATAGAAAAAAGGGCAAAAAGTATAAAGAAGGGGAAAAATGAAGGACAATAAAGAAGTAAAAAAAGATAAGAAGGAAAAATAGGAAAAAAAGTAGGCTAAACAGTAAGAAAAAGACAAAGGAAGAAAAAACCAAACTAACAAACAAACAAAAAGAATGAAAAAAACATTAAAAAAAACTATAAAGCAAGATAAAAGGATTCACATATCTGGACTCAAACCACTGCTCCCTATCAAAAGTCAAGAACCACAAGACATTCAAAAGGACACAACTGATAGATAGAAACTGATAATTATTAATGTTATTTTGCCGCCTAAATGATGATGCACATGATTAGCTATTCTTAAGAGGCTTTGCCTGCTATAGCAACACAATCGCATGGTCAAATTTTACTCACTTTTTCTATAAAATTAAGTTGAAACAAAATTGGAGTACAATAATTTGATGTCATGTTTAAGCCGTTGGTGGCAGCAGTTAGAGATCAGCTACAGTATGATTAAATTACTGTCAGACAAAGACCAACAGATTACTGTAACCATTATGCAATGCACATCACTTTGAGGGTACAGAGAAGATGGACAATATTATGTATATATATACAGTATATATATATATATATATATTACAAAATCTTACCAATAAGGTCCAATGAGACTCTCCTAAATTAATACTACACAGAAGTAGGTCTTGATTCAATATATCAATCTGTAAAGACTTGGTAGTGAGCATATAACATAATATTTATAGCATTGAATCTACCTTTCGATGCCATCTCTTCACTCCTTCATAACCATGTGAACACAACTTGGAATAGAATTGAGAACTTAAAACCAAAACTTTCTTGTTTTCCTTAATATATAATGCTTAAAATTAAAAAAAAAACACTTTAAGATTATCACCACTTACTCGTGAAGCTGTGGTAGCTACTAGTTCAAAATATGCTTCTATAATCTTCACACATATAGTTTTGATAAAGTTATATGTATATCCTAATATAAGGTTAACATTACCTCATCTATTAACCACTCATTACTGAGCAGATTTGTGACAGCATATAAAGGTAGATTCCTGTACAATGTGCGGCCTATGTATATAAATGTATATAATGCTATCCATTTGTTCAATACTTTGTCTACCTTCATCAAGTTCAAACAAAGCCATAAATGGGTCTTGCATGGCTACATTAGCAACACTGACCGGTAGCACCTATAAAATGTTTTGATTGATCATTTATCAGATGTCAAATTTTGTAACAATTTAAATACCTTGTTGTCATCTACATGAAACCACTGACTATGGTCACTACGTGACCGAATAAATGCAGTGTAGTGACCCGTAGTTTCGGACAATTTGATATATTTTATTACTCCAACTAGTTTATACCTCACGTTATTGCCACCAGAAATAGTCAAAGTAGTTTTCTATACACATATAAATATCCAGTCATTTTGTCAGCTAAATAAAATTATATATAATTTCTACACACCCTTAGCAACCCCTGAACAAGACTTCTACAAGAGGTATAAATGTAGCGTGTTCTCAAGAAATTAACTTTTTGTACCTGAATTTGAACTTGAGGTATCCCTGTCCTGAAAAATAAGTCAAACTAAGTTAAAAAAAATTATAAAAATATATAAAACAAATAGCTAACATACTCATTTGCCATTTTTGTCAGATGAATGCTGAGTAACTTGGGGAACCGGTTGATTATGTCTGACTTCTCCATCATTCCACTTTCTTTGCACCTATTGAAGAAAATTTATGAATTTGATTCAAATTTCTCATTATCTTAGTATTTACATACTGTGTGCATTGTAGATCCAGAAGTTGTATAGAGCTTGGCATATTATCTGTCACCAAATCTTGTAAATGGATCTTTTTTCCTCCCTATTTTAGAGGATAAGCAAAAGGGTTTGATGGGGGAGGGTGGGAGTGGTATACGTTTAATTCCTACCTCAATATAGAGTTCCAAAGTATGATTGAGTGTCTCATTGTAGCTCACTGTACCACACTTCTTGCACTGAACTAAATTTTTAAATTGGATAATAAATTGTCTTTCACCCAATAATTTTTGCCAACCTGTAGATAATTCATTGAAGTAACACATGTCATGTACTTTACTTCTTGTGCTATGTACACCAATAGAGCAAGATTAAATCAGTATTTCAAATAAAATGTATTTATTTAGTACTTGGGTGACATCTCAAGAATTTTACTCATTAATTCACTGTAGAACTCTGCTGCATCTTGTTGATGTCCAGCGTTAAATGAGGAACTGATTGCTATGTATATAAATATATATATATATTATTATTAATATTAGAGATGTACAGTAGAATGTCAGTTATCCGGTCACATCAAAATTTAAAGCCCACCTGCCAGTTTTGCTGTTATACTGTACTGTACTAGAGAATGGCTACTGGCAAGAGGAAAAGAGTGGTGCTAAGCAAGGACAAGCTGGAAGTATGCGCTTATCAAAAAAAAGTTATTGGAGGCTGCTTTTAACCATATCAGCAGCTGTATTAGTAAAACATGTACATTGGCTTACCCCCAACACTGACTTAGGTCAACCTCTCCACAGATAACCATTACAAAACACACTGCATTACCAATTTAAAATGTATTATGTACACGTAAGTATTTTTTAAATTGGATTGAACTGTATGTAGTGCTAAAAATAGTAGCTTCAGTTATCGGAATATTCACTTATTGTGTCCGGATAACTGACATTCTACTGTAATTAATTGTAAACAAGGTGCATACATACCTTTTAAGGATTTAATGATTGGGCGAGAATCCAATACAGACATCTTCTGATATTTATATCTACTGTACAAATATTTAAGTACCTGAGGAGCGCACTGGGAACCTATATTTTTTCAAATAGTAATTTTCCTTTTTTATTAAATATTTATATAAGATACCTTGCATTTGGCGACAGTAGTTACACTTTACTCTCTCATGTTCTTCTATAATGTCTTTTACAAGAGCTATAAAGCCATTATGGTTTAATAAGCACTGAAAAACACTATTGGCATAGCAATTCATTGCAATGTTAGTAATTCCTGGTGGTATAGCTTCTTGATCACGCACAAACACTCCAGATAGAGCCTTCCAACTAGTTATTTCTTCAGACTTCCACAGTGAAGTAGACCTGTCCATACTTACTGTGCTAACCGGAAGGTTCAAAGGTTATTTTCAAGTCTTTTTAAGAGCATGATCATCGCCTGCGCGATTTAACGTGCATTTATGGCACGCGCGCTAGCGGGCTAACTTTCTTTCCTTAACGGCACTACAATTAGTGGAGAGAGTATGGAATTTTTTATAATTACTCCAAGAAATAAATTAGAACTGACATAACTCCTATAATGAACCAGTTCTGTCATTCCAGTTAATTCCAGCAAGAAAAATGGGCTTAAAGTAATCAATACTTTCACTATATTTATCATGACTTTTACATCTTCTACTTGCTCTGTAGTGAATGGTCCTCCATATCTTTGTTTTCCAAAGTCTACTCTAGATGGACGTTCATCATCACAATATGTGAATGCACTTCTCCTAATTGGTTTTTTGTGCTTGATGGCAAAGTGTATAACACCATATACTAACTTGTAAGGATTTCCTTTTGTATTATGATGCTCAAATATGGAACTATATCTTTCTACAACAAACAGTATAATTACTGAACACAAGACTGAAATACTGAAACAAACATGAAGAAAGATGATAGTTTTATTGTAAATGGACACAAAATTACCACGCAATAACCATTTGAAATTAAACTTAACCTGATGTTTGGACTTCTTGGTGAAGTTCTTCTCAGATAAGTATAATATAAAGTAATGTAGAATAAACGTTTGGGCATAATGAAGTTGGTGATAGCAACCTTACTCTGTGTCATCATTGAAACAGAAGCTTAACGTCACATGATTAGTAAACTAGACTATATTGCCGAGTTTATGCTATTTAACTTTTGGTTTCGTTAAGAACCTACATTGAATTAATATTTATTGCCGGAAATGTTTTAGACTAAATAATGACACTAACTTTCACATTGAGTCATACATTCTGCCTTAATGATTGTATCTTCTAATGACAAATATGTTTTGCTGGAGGACTCAAATTTGTAGCTTCTGGAATCGACATAGAGCTGTGCTATTGATACTGTCCTGGCATATGGTCAATAACTTGATGTACAATTCCCTTTTACAACCATCTTATGCAATAAATATACTAAATCCTCCCACTAATGCCAGTGTATTGCTAGCAATAGAAGCTACTGTTTCAATCCTCTCGCCTTTAGCATGATATGTTGCTGACATGAAGTATGGACAGTACAAAATCTTGAAAGTGAGTACTCAGTTTATGATAGCATTTGAATTCTTCATTTTACTAATTTGGATTTTGCTGTCCTCAATAGTAAATACTACAGATTATAGATTTTATATACTAATTTCCTTCTTATCAATTTCCATAATAGGTTATTTAGTTGGAAGAGTACTATTCATTACAAATATTGTACAGTTTGGAATAGAGCAACTTAGAGATGAGCCCACCATTAAGTCTGACAACTACCTTATTATGGTTCTTTTTGTAGAGAAATTAACAGAGATAGTCATAAAAACTTGTAAAAGCTCATTTAATTTCAGATATAAATTACAAAATGATATTATATCTGTAAGCAATGGAAGTATCATTGCATTTGATGTTTGTTTCAGTGTTTCAGTTGTTATTTCAGTGATCATACTGTTCCTGGTAGAAAAATATAGTTCCATATTTGTGACCGTCTACGGGAAAACCGGGCACAACGCGGCGTGCGTAATATCGAGAAAAGATCGATCGATTTCTTAAAAATGTATTGTTTTAAGCGGACGGAAGGGAACGGTTAGGTCTATTATAGCGGGAACGACTTAAGCTACGACGATAAAACTTGGAGAGCTCAATATCTGGACGCCGACAACTCCGTTAGTGCAAAAAAAAATTTCGAAGGGTGCCGCGTTGTGCCTGGTTTTCCTATAGACGGTCACATTTTAGCATCATAATTCAAAAGGAAATCCTTACAAGTTAATTGGCGAGCGAGCGTAGCGAGCGAGACATGTACAGGGGTAACACAATTGAAAATCGGGGATGTTTGTTTATTTATTTATTGGCGAGCGAGCGAAGCGAGCGAGACAGTATTAGGGGTGAATAATGCAAAATCGGGTATATGTTATTGGCGAGCGAGCGGAGCGAGCGAGACAGTATTAGGGGTGGATAATGCAAAATCGGGTATATGTTATATGTATATATGTATGTGGGATGGTACGTATGCCCCTTAAACGCGCGCGCGGGGAACGTTTTTACCAAAAAAACAGGGATTTTTAAGCTTGACCCCAGTTTATTCTGAAACTACAGGATTAAGCAAGCCTTACTTTATACTTAAGCTCCAAAGTGTGAGAAAATTCCTGCGAAAATGCTTGCTTTTCAAGAAACAAAAAGTTGATTCGACCGGTTACTATGGCATTGAAGACCCTTTTCCAGATTAAATTTCAAAACTTCGCCGTTTTATGGGGGGATACGGAGTGCCGGTTGTTGGTTGTCAAGAGCCGTTGGTAGTCAAGAATGCCGTAGTATTAATGCTAAGGAAGCTACTACTTCTCGAGGGAAGCTGAGGTAAGAACGTAATTCCATATTTGTAAGCTAAATATGCAAAATTAACTCGGGCCTTTCTTTTTTGTAGCTAAGAGCTTGTCAACAGTGACTGGTAAATTCAAATAGTCAGATTGGCTCAAATTTGGTACTACAAAAGTTACCACTGCTCAAGAAAATGAGGAAAGAAAATAATTTTGTATTTGTGTGCTAAAATTGATTGTTTTTGTTTTTGTAGGTGAGAGCTTGTTGTCAAGAATTCAAGGTAATTCAGATGGTCAAAGTAACTTCAATCAGAAGTTATCAATACTCAAGAATGATGCAAGTAGTAATTCCATATTATTGTTGGCTAAAATTACAAATAATAACACCGGTTTATTTTTTTATCGTAGCTGAGAGCTTGTTCAAGAGTTGCTGGTGATTGAGATTATCAGAATGGTGATGTTTAATACTACAAAAGTTACCATTGATCAGGTAAGAGAGTGATTTTGTATTTGATTGCTGAAATAAAAGGTCATAACTGCTATTATAGTGTTTGCATGAACTAAGCTAAAACATAGTAACAATACTTAGTTTTATGTTACCTAACATCAGGCTCGCTCGCCATTTGTGCTCAAGCACACCACTAGTATATATATATATGTATGTATGGATGGATGGTACGTATGCTCTTTAAACGCGCGCGCGGGGAACTTTTTTCTCCTAAAAACACGGCTATTTAGGCTTAACTCCAGTTTATTCTGAAACTATACAGCATTAAGCAAACCTTACTTTATACTTAAGCTCCAAAGTATGAGAAAATTCCTGCTAAAACGCTTGTTTTCAAGACACAAAAAGTTGATTCGACCGGTTACTATGGCATTGAAGACCCTTTTCCAGACTTAATTTCAAAACTTCGCCGTTTTATGCCGGTTGTTGGTTGTCAAGAGCCGTTGGTAGTCAGAATACCGTAGTATTAATGTTATGGAAGCTACTACTTCTCGAGGGAAGCTGAGATAAGTACGTAATTCCATATTTGTTAGCTAAATATGCAAAATTAACTCTGGCCTTTCTTTTTTGTAGCTAAGAACTAGTCAACAGTGACTGGTAAATTCAAATAGTCAGATTGGCTCAAATTTGGTACTACAAAAGTTACCACTGCTCAAGAAAATGAGGTAAGAAAGTAATTTTGTATTTGTGTGCTAAAATTGATTGTCTTTTGTTTTTGTAGGTGAGAGCTTGTTGTCAAGAATTCAAGGTAATTCAGATGGTCAACGTAACTTCAATTTGATACTACAGAAGTTATCAATACTCAAGAATGATGTAAGTAGTAATTCCATATTTGTTGGCTAAAATTACAAATAATAACACTGGTTTATTTTTATCGTAGCTGAGAGCTTGTTCAAGAGTTACTGGTTATTGAGATTATCAGAATGGCAGATGTTTGATACTACAAAAGTTACCATTAATAAGGTAAGACAGTGATTTTGTATTTTTTTGCTGAAATCAAATGTCATAACTGCTATTATAGTGTTTGCATGAAGTAAGCTAAAACATAGTAACATTTTATGTTACCTAACTATCAGGCTCGCTCGCCATTTGTGCTCAAGCACACCACTAGTTTATATATATGTTTGGACGTATGTATGTCATTTTGTACTTTGACCCTCCGTATTTTTGTGTTCGCTCGATGTTCGACCCCGTCCCAAACTTCACTAAACAGAATCCTCTGGTTTAGCGACCATTACCCGTATCACCTTAGAAATTGAATTGTTTACGGTTTTGAATTGTTTTGCGGGTGCAGTTAAAACTCAAAAACTTATGGGAGCTCCATTTCTATTCGAGTTAGTGGCGGTGGTAAGTTTGTCACAGTTATAAGCACTACTCAACAGCATTTACTTGACAATTCTGATTCATTGTCCACTAGACGAACCACGAAGGTAAGTCTTGCGTAGGTATGTTCAGTTGTGTGAAAGTATTGTGCGTTACAACTACTATTAAGAATATCACAAAGAAATTTTTAAATAACGTGACTTGATTTTGTTGCTTCTTTTTCAATTCAAACAGTTGTGGGGAGTGGTTACTATGACATTGAAACCCCTTTACCGTATGTGCGTACTTTAACAGCTCGACTTTATTTTAGTAGTTTGAATAACAATAGTGTAGTTTAAGGCTCGCTCGCCATTTGTGCTCAAGCAAACCACTAGTTTATTTATTTATTTGTATATATGTATGGACGTACGTAAGGCATTTTTGTACTTTGACCCTCGCGTTTTTGTGTTAGTTCGGTTGTCGACCCCGTCCCAAATTGCACTAAACAGAATCCTCTGGTTTAGCGATCAGTACCCGTATCACCCTAGAAATTGAATTGTTTACCGTTTTGAATTCTTTTGCCGGTACAGTTAAAACTTGACAACTTAAGGGACTTCCATTTCTATTCGAGTTAGTGGCGGTGGTAAGTCAATGCGCTCTTTGTCATGGTTATAAGCCGTGCGCACAGTATTTACCTGAAAATACATTGTCCACTAGACTACTGCGAAGGTAAGTCTGTGTAGGTGCATGTCCAGCTGTGTCAAAGCATTGTGTGTTACAACCACTACTTAGCTAAAGAATATCACAAAGAAAACTTTTAAATAACGTGTATTGTTTTGTTGTTGTTGTTTTTTCCCATAAACAGATAAATAAATAAACTAGTGGCGTGCTTGAGCACAAATGGCGAGCGAGCCTAAAGACTATACTATTTTTATTGACTTCTAACACAAAAGCTACTGAAAATAAGGTCAAGTTTTTTAATTTAGCATACAGGGTAAAGGAATTTCAGTGCCATAGTAACAACTCTCTGCAACTGCTTGAATTGAAGTGAGACCTCTGTTTTCGCCCGCGCTTCTAATTACGTAAGTTAGGTAAAGCGTTCACAGTTCCAGTATTTTTCAATTAACGAGCGCGGAGAATCCTGCTGCAGACGCAACTTTGTTTCAACCAAAAAGTTTACAGCTACTCTCTTCTTGAAACAATTGTGAAGTCTTTGTCAAGCTGCGCTTCTTTGCCACTGCTTTCGAAGTTTATTCAGGTAATTCTGTTAGTTTAGTCTGGGATCAGAGACTTTAGATTGCTAACTGAGAATGGAAAGGGTTACACTGTGCACTACAGTTATTCCTAGCTGGGCTTTAGGTCTTCGGGCTGGCAATCTCTGTTTGGAAGGAATTATTAATAGAGATTTGTTAGAGAGTGCCCTAGAACTCCACAAGCGAGATACAGTTTGCACGTTGGAACCAGGTCCAGTAGAAGAACAGGAAAACGTGTTGAAGGTGGTGAAAAGGAAGAGAAGAAAGAGATAAAGGTGAACAGGTTAAATGAGAGAGTGAGAACAAGCACAAAACTATGCGCCATGCCCAACTTTATAAACCACACCCCTAGCCACATCAACTCATAACTACAGAAGTTATTGCTTTTTTTTTTACAGTTAGTATAGTTCTTTTAAAAGTGCTATCAGCATGTTTGCATGTGTTGCTAATGATCATGATGACAGATGCATTTTATACAGACTTATTAGGGTCCTCAGGACCTTGGACCATGGCCCTAAATTCAGGTACCATCCTGGCAAGAGGTTGAAAGAATACACTCTGCAGGATCTAATGTTTGTAAAAACCCTGCCTCCAGTATTAACCTTGCTGTACTTAGATTGCCACAGCTCAAGCCGTCAGATTCTACACTTGATCCCAGTAATTCATCAAACATTCCTAATCCCTACTTTTAATAAGGGAGCAAATTCCTGAAAACATAGCAATAACATTTTTATTTGACAGAACTTATAAAGGTGATAGGTGACTAATTAGAAATAAAAGTGTAAAAAGAGGGAAACGTACACATGAAAGAAAAGATAACAAACATGCATACTAAAAAGGGGTAAACATACATGCAAGAGATCAGTAAGGAAGAGAGAAAAGTAGTCCTTGTTCATAGAGTTCGTGGCCTGGTGAGTAGTATGCCTCCCAATATTTTTTTTGTTCTACTCCACTGTGTGGTGTTGAAGAACTTCCGAAGACCCAAGAGACTCTTCTTGATGACAGGGTTGTAAGATTGAATCTGTACAGACAAGACACGCCCAGCATACACACACATATAAGGTACTACTTTGAATACAGTGAAATATCAGTCTGTCAATCCATAATGGTATGGGTGCTGATATTTTGACCATACAAGTGACATTTGAGGTATATTCAAGGTACAACACATTCATTATGTCCCACAGGGACGCAATAACTACCTACTACCCCATTAGCTCTTACTAGGATGCTCGCATTATTAGTAGTGGAGTGAGACTGAGCATAAGACTAATCAATGAGCTTCTTGGATTTTAGAGCGTGCTTTGTGCTGCATGCAAGGTTTTGTTATTAGGATCCTGTAAAGGAATTTCTATTTTTATTACATAAACACTTTACCTACTTTACGTAATTAGAGGTACGGACGAAATAGGCTTGACGTATACATATATATATTATTGCAAACTGACATCAACCATTTAACTGTGTGGCTTCGCTCACTCTGCCACGATTATGTAGTATATATTATGATGTATTCCCTACGGAAAAATCGATTCAGGTACATAGAAAATCAGTGTTATTTCCAGTTTTACTAAAAAATACATACAGTAGCTATCTCCTGTAAATTTGAACATACCCTCTCTCTCAAAAACAACAAAAAGGAGTGGTCAATAGGTGAGTGTGTGAAACCATAGCTAGCTAGATTAGTTGATTCGTTATGGCAAACAAGTTAATCTCATTCTTGAGAAAACATCTGAATGATAGGAAAGAACATTATAAAGTCTATCCATCTCCTACAGCCCCATATGAATCAACTTATACTATTACTACTATGCATGAGAAACGCTTTAGGATGTTGTAGTCCATTGTAAGGGCATTAGAGTGTACCAGTGGTTGTGGGGATTGGAGGAGGGGGCGGGGGGAGGCAAAGCGAGAGCAGCTACTAAACAAGGGCAAGTTCCAATGAGGACTAGAAACAATTATCTGAAAGGAAAGTCGACAAAAACATAACTAAGATAGCTGGTATGGGTCATCAAAATTGTAAATGTCAACAGTATACATAAGAACCCAAAGTTGAGGACTCCAGGGAAGGAAAATTTCTGTTTATGTTGCTTATTTATGCATAGGCTCCAACCGTCCCGGAATGTCCGGGACGGTCCCAGATTTTTAAACTTTGTCTTGGGTCCCGGAAGGTTCGTCTGAATTGTCCCGGAAGGCCACTTTAACTGACAATAGGTAAAGGGTTTTGCTACGGCGGTAGGGTAAGGGTCGTCTCCCAACCGTATGTAGAAAAGTTCTAAAGGTATTTATACCTGCTAGCAGATTATAGTTTGCTTTTGCAACTACCTAACACAGCAACAACTGACAATGAGTTGGTAACAGGAGCAATTCATTACTCAAAAATTGGTATGAATTTTTTTTATAAATAATTTCATTAACTATAACTGGTGGTAGCAGCAGGGACAATGCAATAGCCTGTTCTAAGGGGAGAGGTGAAGAACTCTCAAAATGTAAGAAAGCTACAGTAACGAACAACAAACAATCATCATCATCATCATAGCATAATAAATTCTTTGATATTCAGTCATAATAATCAGATGTGATGCAGACCTAGTCTAGCTATGCCAGACTAGTGCAGACTGTAGTTTCAAATGTGGGTGTGGTGTGGGTGTGGCTAACTATTCGGAGGTGGGTGTGGCTATGGTTCCTGAAGCTCCTTTGGAAAAGTTGGAGCCTATGTTTATGATTTCATTTTTGTGTGACTTAGACAAAACTTTATTGGAAGCACACGGTTGCCAATCAAGTAATAGAGTTTGATAACACACCCTTCAGTTGAGGAGAGCGGCGCACTCTTCATTGCCAGTATGGAACTCATTATTACAAGCCAAAGCCTCACACCAGTGATAGAGTATACTTGCAAGGGACAAGAAAAAAGGGATTTTTAGCCCACATTGAGATAGTCGAGTTCAACCTTTATCCCCAATATAGTGTCGAATCAACAGTGCTTCCTGAAATGTCTCTAAAGAAGATACGAAATATTCGAGAAAATAGCCTGAAAGCTCTTTAGCAACATCTAGGCTCAAATGAGGTACCAGAAGTAATACGCAAGTATTACATTAGTCTACCAACAGAAGAAGCACATCTCACAAGTATCATCCCACCAAGGGGGTAATGGGATTGTCTCAACGTATTCACCCTGAACTCATAGCAAAAGTTCAGGAATATGTTTCAATTGGAACTATCGAACCAGTTGAGTACAGCGGTTCCTAAGACATCATGTAAACAATTACATGTGTACTGAAAATGTACCCAATCCTAGTGACAGAGCATACTACCCTAGTCTAATAGATGTAAAAACCATGTAGCTAGGGCATCAGATCTGTGGGAAAATAATCAACAAGTCTCCACATGGCTGATGAATACATGGTTAAGTATGCCAAAGGTGAGGGAGGCTTGATTACATGGTGGTTCATGAATAATAGGTAAATCTTAATACGGTACAGTGATGCATACAGAGGGGAGGGGGCACCCTGGGATTCTACCTCCCCCCTTACGCAAAGTTCAAAGTTTTGCCCCCTCAGCACATTTCTTTCTCTCCAATAATAATGATAACTAGGTGGTGTGCTCAAAAAGCACAAATTACGAGCGAGATTGCTAAGTGAATTGACGGGACTTCGGTAAACGTATTAGACATAGAGGAGAAACACTTTAGCTACCTGCTTTACATAAGGTGCGGGCGTAAAAAGGGTCCTACGTACCTACCTACGTAACATATAATTAAATAATATCAAAATCTCAATGAGAAGGTGTGGTCAAGAAGTTCATTGGATTTATAGAGTTTGGATAATTGATTCATTCAGATAACTGAAGTTAGGATTGCTACCAAACTGAGAACTGAGCTGTAAATAAAGATACTATGGGTGCCAATTCCAATTCCTATAAATATCAACTATAAGCTAGATTGAGAAGTTTTATTGTTTAGGTTTTAAGTTGTACGACAAAGCAAACCATACTTCAAGGTACTAGTAATCACCTATCTGTATTTCATTGCTCACAATGGCATTATTCACAGTGTATCATGATGGTTGCATACTTTATGTGCCAGATAGAGCAAGATTCCCTTCCCAGTTGTGCAGGGACTCCTGGCCAACCCCACCCTCCCCACCCACCCCACCCAGAAAAAAAAATGTTTTCTTGAATATAGCAAGCTGGGAAAAATCCCTTGTATTTATTAGAAGCCTTTGTGGTCACTCAACACTTAGCCCTAATGAGGAGTACATAGGACCACCACATAGTCAGTTAGGACAAGGTGAAGGCGCCAGAAGTGCATTGACTGACTTGTCAAGCTCTAACTCGGTAGCATATAAACATACCATTAGAAAGCCCTAAGAGTCCTATATTTTGATATATAAACTTTGAAAATGTTTAGCTACATAACATCCTAACATAGTTTCTTTAAATTTGGATAATGGTAATGCACATCCAGTGTGGACGATAGTGAGTTTTAACAGGACTTGTACAATATTTTAGTGTTAAAGCTGGTTCACAATATTTTTTTTGTGCAACACTTAATGTAACATAACGTGTCCTGACTGGAAGTCATTCTTTTTCCATAATTGCTACATGATACAAAATTTAGTACTTCAGCATTGTGTAATGTCTGATACCATTGAAAATTACAAAAGTGAATTTTAGGCAAAGCTATTTATGTGAATTTTGTAGAGATGGGCGAGAGCATACAGGGATACTGTCTACCATGCAGCAGTAGAAACTAACAATGGGACAGAAGCCCTCAACCGACTCTTCAAATACAAGTATCTCCCAAAACAGAAACATATGACATTGTCTCATATCATTAGCAGCATCACTACTCAATTTCTGCCAGCACTCCACTACAAGTATGTGTTCAAAAATTTCAAACAATCAGACTTGTATCGCTCGTATAACCCATCAGTGGTACCTGACTATTTACAAGGAAGGCCTAAGGAAACAATTCTGCATTGTTTGCATAGACAGGGAGCCAACAACAAGTTTGTGAGGGAAGATATTGTGCATGTTCACATGGAAAATTTTGAAGTCAAAGGGAAAAAGGGATCGTATACGGTAAACTTTGGAGATCAGTCCCATGATCCTCACTGTACATGTCGAGACTGGCTAACCTTTCGTCTCCCATGTAAGCACTTTTTTGCTATATTCCATCATTTTCCTGATTGGAATTGGGAAAAACTACCAAAACATTATCTCATGTCTCGTTACTTAAGTGCAGATAGTGAAGCTATTGCAGAGTATATCAGTGGAACCCAAAAAAGTTCAGCAGAGCACAGCATTAACCTGGAAGACACATTGCAGGATCATCCAGAGTGCAACAATTCTGAAATTCCTAGGAAGGTTCGTTACAACTCATTTATGTTATCAGATTGCTTTGAGGATGGTGGCAAGGTGTCATAAGTATAAGATAGACTATATAGCTCAGTGTGAGTTATGCGCTCATTTAACTCACGAGTTTTTCGGTTATCCCTGAGGCAAAGCCGAGGGATAACCGGAAACGAGTGAGTTTACTGAGCGCATCACCCACACTTCGATATTGTCCAGCTGACTCATACCATGCGCATCGTACATAGCAACATTCTTATATGTCCCGCAGTACAAAAAGTGTGGGTTATGTCCCCATTTAATCCACAATTTTTGACCAAACACGGCAATTACAAGTGATGTACCGTGGTATAATGCATTATACATTACATCTCTATTATAGTAGTAGTAATAAAATCAAGTGGCATAAAATCCACTAGTCTAGCTAGAGTAGAGAATCATGGCTGTGACCCCCCCCCCCCCACCCCCCACCCTGTATCATGTTACTATGAGTGATTCTACTAAGTATTTAATTCTACTATAATATGTTCTTAGCGAAAACATCACTCTGCTGAAAAAATTGCACTGAAGGCCAGAATTACTTTGAAAACAATTGCTTCTCTAACATACAACTGTACAGATGAGCACACAGCTTCCCTGTCAGATCTAGTAACTAAATTGGAGGAGATAGTGGCCAATTTCAAGGATCAACTTCCGCAAGAGGATGGATTACTTTTGAGGCCACTCCTACGCAAAAAGGCAAAACTATCCTTACAGAAAAAAAGGTCACTAAATACCAGTACAATACCTCCGCCACCAGAACGGGGCAGAAAAAAGCAATCCCACATGTACCGCAACAGAGTTGGACAAAGGGCACAGCGTCTCCATAAGGTATGGATTGTAGAGGTGCATGCACAAGTACTGTTATATGTCAATTTTTTTTTTTTCACTAGAAAGCTCAAAGAACAGTGAGAGAGTATAATAATCAGAGCAGCAACTTGGTTCCAGGTATGTATATACAGTAAAACGTCTCTTATTTGGACGTCTAAGATACGGGCAATTGTATTATCTGGGCTGGTAAATCAAAGATAATTTTAATTAAAAGAGTGGGCAGATGCAAATAATTTGTAGTTTTCAAGTTACTCCAATTAAAAAAAATGTATTGCTTCTTAGATACGGGCAATTCCTAGTTACGGGCACCCCTCTGTCCCAAGCCGCCAGGATAAGGGACGTTTTACTGTACTGAGTGTATTGATTGTTGCATGTCTGGCCAAATACAAAGTGTGGGGATGAACAAAAGTTATTGATTTGACTACACTGTACATAAAAAATAACAACCCATGCATACATAATTAGGTAGGAAGAGAAACATTAAGTACGTTAGACAGGATTTGATACAGGATATTTTGCTAGGGGGGGGGGGGGGGGGTGGAAATTGGTATTGGACAGGACTTGATGTTTACCAGGACTTGATCTTTTCTTGTATATCACACACTAATAAACAAAGGGTTACTTGATTAGCACAAATTATGAGTCTAGGTTAAAATGTTTGTGGTTCTAATAAACTCAGTAAATTTCAAAAGCAATTTTCCCTCAAAGCTCATAAACATATTGCTTGCTACTGCAGTTGAAATGTAATTTGGTCATATGAAGTTGGGTCACTTCTGATATAAATGCTTACCACAACTCATGAAGATAGAATTGAGGGTCCTAAACTGAACAACAGAACAGAAAAAAATCAATTGTTGTTGGATGTTATAAGTACTGCCTATACATGGTTTCATACAGGATTTTTTGTTGGAGGGGGATAATTAGAAACTTTTACACATATAAACATCACTCGTACTTTCAGTAGAGACTGCAAATGTTGAGAGAATAGGCAAATATCATACTTGACCCTCAGAAACAAAATTGTTGATGGAGTGGCAGTGGGGTAGGGGAATCTAGTTTTGGTGTGTGGGAGGGAGGAGGGATACTTTCTCTGGAGGGGGAAAATATTTTTCTGGAGGGGGAAAACTTTTGCTGGGGAGGGAAAATTCCACGGCGTACCCCCTCTGTATGAAACCCTGTCAGGAGAAATCGTCTTGATTGAGGATGAATGTGTACACAAGCGGCAGTTTAACTTGCCTTGCGTCATCAGATTGCGCTTGTGGATAGCCATGGTTACGCCACCAGGTAAATGTCATAAAACTATCATGTGACTTAGGGGCATGAAACGACGTGAAAGTAGTCAGACCCCGCCAATAACATATACCCGATTTTGCATTATCCACCCTTAATACTGTCTAGCTCGCTCCGCTCACTCGCCAATAACATGTACCCGATTTTTCATTGTCCACCCCTAATACTGTCACGCTCGCTCCGCTCGCTGGCCAATAACATACACCCGATTTTGCATTGTCCACCCCTAATAGCTATAGTATCTCGCTGGCTTCGCTCGCTCGCTCGATACTAATAATAACTTATGTAATTTAGTTTTCCCATTTCAAATATCTTTTAGTTCTGACTAACTATGGAAACAATATGAAGCTTTAAACTGGGGTGTCAGGGCAGGCCTCCTTCAATATTATTGAAACATTTCCTACTTTGTTTTGTTCTAAACATTCATAAATCATACTTCCTCTTATACCAATAGTCCTTTTGGACTAGTTTTATAGCCAGCAACTTTCCACACTTAGAATTTCACTCTATTGTACTTATTCTACTCATATTGAAGAGAGAATCCATCACACATCATTGTTCCCAGATAGTAAAAAAATAGATGCTACTGCAATCAGTATCAGTATTTTGTAGAATTTATAGTCTACAGTAGTAACTATAACTGACACATCAGAATCCAAGATATCAGAGCTACAATTTCAAAGGCTATCATGAAATGAACACTCAGTTGTACTACTACGGCACTTGTAACTTATCATTTGTCGTGACGATCCTTTACCTGTGTCATTTATTCAATGAACTGTTGGTTTCTATAATCATCACGTGATTGTGTGTGTGTGTGCGTTTTATGATTGATAATAAGATGAACATACTTTGCTATCAATACACTCATCCATAAGACTGTATAACGCCCAAACTTTAAATCTGCTATAATGCCAGCCACAATAGATAAACTAGAAAGAATAGCTTCAACTAATATCACGTAAGTACTACTGACTGTATCCATCATCATTGATACATAAAAGCAGGCTCAAGAAATAGGTAGTAGAACAAACTGTTTGTAAACTGCCACAGCAAAATAAAAGCATAATATATTGAGTAGTGGATCACCCTCATGATAAGAAATGATGATCCTTAGAATAATTTACTCAAGGATAACAAAGTCAGATTATGGATTCTTTACCCACAAAAGAACATTTTATAGTTTTCCTCTTCCTCCTTTTACTATTTTATCAATGTCTGGGATTCCTTTCCCAGACAGTCAAAACATTATATGTGCTTATTTCCTTCCCTTATCCCTCCATTTTTTCTTATTGTATATATGCGTATTCCATTTCCTTTGTGACGACCATTTCCATCTCTAAATCCCTCTTAAATTATATTCATATCCATCCGCATCCCATTCCACCTCACATTATGTTGTACTGTATTTAGTTGTCTGTAATTAATGATACTTGTTGTTTACCTCTGACGCACTCGTACATACCAGCCGCGAGATAGTTGCGCACCTTTTTTGCTCTGCTCACAAGACTGCAAGCTACACGGCCAGCGGTTGCGTGAGTTCTAGAGCCGCGCCGCGTTAAGCAAACACCTGGTCCTTCGAACCGTCCAACACCTGCTGGGGACGATCCTTTCCCCTTCATTTTGTTGACGATCCTTTCCCCTACAAACATTTGGTCCTTCGAGCCCTGAGACGAACCTGCCATTGCTCTCCAGCTGTGAAGTCTTCTCCGAGACGCCATTACGGACTTCTTCTACGAGTAAGAGGTCACCTCTCCATCCACTGACACTTCGGACTCGTTAGAGGCAATCAACGTTTATTGTTACCTCTTGACCGGACAACATCAGCATTCGACTTAGCCGTTTTCCAGCCTTCTGCTTCACTCTATCCTTTAGTGATGTCTACAGACTCTCCACATGGCCTCCAAGTCGACCAAGCCAAGCGCCGCCGCGCCAACAGGAAAGGGCAGATCACGAAGCTCAAGAATCGTGTTCAGGACCTGCGGGCGCGCCAACCGGAGGATTACGCCGCAGAATCCTTGGTGGACCTTCAAGAAGAATTAAAAACACAAATTGCGGAATACAATCATCAGCAGCAAATCATCGACTAACTCATCATCAACCATTCAGATGTCTTACCTGAGGACGAGACAGAGCTAGACAGGACGGAGGAATCCTTCATAGCCTTCAAGTCTTCCCTGTCAGCCCTCATCAAGGCGAGACTCCTTTGGGACGAGAGTGCAGCCTTACAATACAGGGTCGACGACGAACTCTCCAATCCCAGCCCAAACTCTGCCAGCTTTCGTGCCACTGCGGAGAAACTGGACACCCAGTACGCCTCCATCGCTGCTCCTGCCCGTCCTCTCTTCAAGGCCTTCCCTCCACTCAAAGATCCAGTCATGGCTCTTGAAGACAGCATGAAGAAGCTTCGGCACATCGTGCGCGAAGCTGATAAGGTCCCCTCTGCAATCCCACCCACTCCAGCTTCATCCCCGCCCACTCCGACTGCTACAGCCACCTCCCACTCCACACTGCACATCGAAGTCCCATCGTTCGACGGCAACCCGGAGAAATGGGAGCAGTTCGAGTCGCTCTTCACCTCCACTGTCAGGACGAGAGCTAAGGGCTTCTCCCCCATGGAGATCCGAGGTCTGCTACGATCAGCGGTCAAGCCGGACCGTGCTCGGCGCATCCTAGACAACTTGCCTTCCACCACCTGTGACCTAGACGAAATGATTGCTGAACTGAGGTCCATCTATGGGTCAGCCAGCGTCATGTGCCCACTGCTGGCGAAGAAAATCCAGAGTGTCAACAAACTTGGGTTTGATTATGCTAGTCTTACCTCATTTTATGACCATTTTTGTCTGCCTTGGCAGAGATTTGTATCCATCTCAGGTGACAGCCTCTCCAACTACCTCGCGGTAACTGCTGTGGAGCTCATGACGGATCCGTGTCGTGATGAATGGCTCCGCACTACAGACAGCACCAAGGTTCCGTGTATGGAGGACATCAGTGCATTTGTCAAGCGCTGGATGTTAAAGTTCCCTGACTCCAACTCCTCGGCTCCACCGTCAGCCTCTCCATCCATTTCCATTCCATCCCAGCCATTCCGAAAGAAGATCCCTGAACAGCCTCTGCCCAGGAAACCACTCCCTGGCTGTCCTGCATGCAACCAGTCTCACGGTCTACTGCGCTGTCCCACCTTCAACGCAATGGACACGGAGAGGAGGAATAAGTTGGTAAGGGACCACAAATTGTGTCTGAATTGCTTTTCCTCACAGCACGAGTTCAGACAATGTCCCGGACGTTTCTCCTGCAAAACCTGTGATGGGCACCATCACACAATGTTGCACCGAGACAACGCCTCCAAGGTCACTCCAGCCACACCTCCATCTCCAGCTACAGCCACACCTTCAGTTTTATTCTTGACAGCTGCCACTACCACTCCAATCCAATCAGAGTCAAGGTTCCTGCTGACGGCTACTGTCACCCTGAAGAACGACAGCAACACTGTGATTGCCCGAGCAATCCTCGACACAGGGGCTGCCATCAGCTTTATGACGGAGTCCACCGCCACTGCCCTGAAGCTGAAAAGGCGCCACACACCTCTCCAAGTCGCGGGCACAACAGGTGAGAGTCAATGTAAATTCTCAGTGTCTACCCAACTACACTCACATGATCTCTCATTCACCTCCGATCCAATACAATTCACTGTGTTGCCCAAGTTGCCCACACTCCAGGTCCCACCCAACCGGAAGGAGCTTCTGGAACATCCTACCCTCCGGTCTTACAAGTTGGCGGATCCAGAACTCGGGGGTCGCGTTGATCTACTCCTAGGGGTCACCGACTCGCTGTCACTCTTCACGGGAGAAGCCTTGCGAGTTCAGGGTCTGCTAGCTATGCCCACCCAACTCGGCCTCTGCATCTCAGGTCCAATGCTGAATGCAGAACCACCTCTGGCACTGATGGCTACCGTCCCACCTACTGACCTGCAACAGGATCTCGGCAAGCTGTGGGAGCTAGATCAGGTTCCGGAAGCTCCAAAGTGGTCTCCAGAAGACCAAGCTGTCCTCAACGAATTCCAACAGACTCATCAACGAATAGAGCGAAGATTCTCTGTCTCTCTCCCTCGTGTTTCCGATCCCCCACCTCTGGGAAACTCTCGCCGGCAGGCAGCCAGCCGCCTGTTGGCTAACGAACGTTCCTTAGCAGCCAAGGATAAGCTGACGGCCTTCCAATCAGCAGTTCGAGAGTACATCGACATGGGCCACGCCCACATCATTCCCCGTCACCAGCTCCACGATTTACCCCATTTCTACCTGCCGGTGCACGGGGTGTTCAAGGACTCCTCCTCCACAACCAAGGTGCGAGCAGTCTTTGACGCCTCTGCCCGGTCAAGCTCCGGCTTTTCCCTCAATGACCAACTCCTACCCGGCCCCAACCTCTACCCTCCCCTTCAAGACATTCTCCTCCGTTTCCGCCGCTTCCCTATCGGGATGTCAGCAGACATCTCAAAAATGTTTAGGGAAATTCTCCTCAACCTCCCTGAACGCAACTTTCACCGTTTCCTTATGAGAGACCGGGAAGGACATATCACTGACTGTCGCATGGATCGCCTTACCTTCGGCGTCAAGTGTTCACCCTTCCTGGCGACTCAAGTGCTCCACACCCTTGCCCAGCTGCACACTTCCTCCCACCCCGCCGCGTCCTCGGCCATCCTTGAAAATTTTTATGTCGATGACTTTCTGTCGGGAGCCGTTGATGTAGAATCCGCAGACTCCCTGAGGAGGGAGATCTGTGATCTCCTGAGCCATGCTGGGATGGTCCTGAGGAAGTGGCGCAGCAACTCCCCTGCCCTCCTTGCCCTCATTCCCGACGACCTCCACGACCCCTCCTCTTCCATCCCCCTCCAAGACCCCAGCCTATCACCCAAAGCCCTCGGAGTCCATTGGGATGTCCAGACTGACTCTCTACATGTTTCGATCCCAGAAGTACCACCATCCACATCCTCTGTTACCAAACGGTCTATCGCCTCAGCAACAGCTGGGGTGTTTGACGTCCTAGGGTTGTTCGCCCCCGCTATCCTTCCCGCCAGAGTCCTATTCCAGGAGACATGGAAACGTGCCCTCTCCTGGGATGAACCTGTGCCTGACGACATGGCTTCCTCTTGGTGCACCTGGGTGGAGGATCTCCACTCAGTGAATGGCCATGCCATTCCCCGCAGAATCTCCTGTTCTGCGGGTGTCTGCTCCGAGGAGCTACATGGGTTTTACGACGCATCCTCCTATGCGTATGGCGCTGCCATCTACCTTCGCTCCACACCACCGGAAGGATCCACTACCACCTCTCTCATCACAGCCAAGTCGCGTGTTTTGCCGGTACGCCCAGTCACTATCCCGAAGGCGGAGCTGCTGGGGGCCCACCTACTCGCGAAGCTCATCCATCACACCTGTGCAATCCTGCACATTCCCCTCTCGCACGTCCACGCCTGGACAGACAGCAAGATTGTCCTGCACTGGTTGCCGAAGACACCTCCACAGCTCGAAAGGTTTGTCGCGAATCGAGTCTTCGCCATCCAGCAGCTCCTGCCTTCCGTCCACTGGCATCATGTACCAACAAACTCCAACCCTGCTGACTTGGCAAGCAGAGGCGTCCGTGCGCCGGACCTGGCCATGTCAGCACTCTGGTGGTCAGGTCCGCTATGGCTCGCCCTGCCTCCAGATCAGTGGCCACATTCTCCAATCTCCAAGCCGTCTGTTCCTGCGCTGGTCGCATCCATCCGTCCTCCCCCATCTCCTCCTCAGCAGTTGTTGAACTTTGTCAAGTCCTTGTGGAGTAGGTACTCCTCCTTTTTCCTCCTTGTCCGTGTTTGTTGTCTTTTGTTCCGTTTTTCCCACAACTGCAGGTCCAGCTCTGATCTCCGTCGCCATGGCCCCATCTCCTCCGAAGAAGTTGAACATGCCAAGTTCACACTCTACCGCCTGGCGCAGACTGAGTCCTTCAATGATGTCTTCTCCTACCTACGAAAAGACACTCCCATCCCCAAGAACCACTCCCTCGCTCGATATCTGCTCACACTCTCCAAACATGGTCACCTCCAGGCTCATAGCAGGATCCGTGACCCTGACACTCCTACCCAGCCGGTCCTCCTCACCGTGCTTCCAAAATCGTCCGCCCTTACCAAACTCCTTCTCCGTACTCTCCACATTGCCTACTCCCATGCGGGAGTCTCCGCCATGCTCTCCATCATCTCCCACACTTACCTCATCCCGTCTCTACGATCTCTCCTCAAGCAGGTTAGCAGATCCTGTGTAGTGTGTCAAAGGGCCTATGCTAGACCCCTGGCACATTGCATGGGCCTGCTGCCTTCCGTCCGCACCACCCCAGCCCCGCCCTTCACCCACACCGGCGTCGACTTTGCTGGCCCCTTCACCTTGCGTACTGGCCACACGCGGAAGCCTGTCTACCTTAAGGCATACGCAGTGGTCTTTGTGTGCATGGTGACAAGGGCCGTGCATTTTGACCTCGCCTCCTCACTTTCCACCACCGAGTTCCTTGCCACCCTAGAGAGGTTTGTGGCCCGCCGAGGTGTTCCTTCCTCCATCCACTCGGACAACGGGTCAAACTTCTTGGGGGCCCGGGAGGAAATCCGGGAGCTCCAACGATTCTCCGGAAATCCAGCCACCCAAGACACCATCACACAGTTTGCTACAAAGCATGACATCACCTGGAAACACACGCCTCCCAGGTCTCCCCACTTTGGGGGACTCTGGGAGGCTGCCGTAAGGAGCATGAAAACTCACCTTAGGAAGACTACAGGAAAGCAGCCCCTCCGATGGGACGAGCTCTACTCCGTGCTGGTCGAGGCGGAATCCATATTGAACTCCAGACCTCTAGCTCCGATCAGCACGGAGGAGGCAGCTGACCTCTCATTCGTCACTGCAGGCCATTTCCTAATAGGGAGGCCACTCAAGGCACCGCCCTCGAAACAGCCATCAACCAGCCCCATCAGCCATCTCCGACGCTGGAATCTTGTCACTCGTCTGAAGGCAGACTTGTGGAAGAAGTGGTCCGCATCCTACCTGTCATCCATCTCACAACGATCCAAGTGGTTCCGTCCCAGCCTCCAACTCCGTCCCGGTGACATCGTATTTGTCAAGGATGAAACCTTGAGGACCCGGGACTGGCCGATTGCTAAAGTAATCAAGACATATCCGGGCGACGACGGAGTCGTCCTAGTTGTGGACATCATATGCCGAGGTACGACCTATCGTCGTCCGGTAGTCAAGCTGGTCCTTGCTCTGACAGACGACGAGATCGACGCCAACCGTTCCCAAGCTGAAGACGCCTCTTCATCAACTCCATCCACCTGAAAAACTTCATCTCCCATCCCACCCGGGGAGTATGTCTGGGATTCCTTTCCCAGACAGTCAAAACATTATATGTGTTTATTTCCTTCCCTTATCCCTCCATTTTTTCTTATTGTATATATGCGTATTCCATTTCCTTTGTGACGACCATTTCCATCTCTAAATCCCTCTTAAATTATATTCATATCCATCCGCATCCCATTCCACCTCACATTATGTTGTACTGTATTTAGTTGTCTGTAATTCTTAATGATACTTGTTGTTTACCTCTGACGCACTCGTACATACCAGCCGCGAGATAGTTGCGCACCTTTTTTGCTCTGCTCACAAGACTGCAAGCTACACGGACAGCGGTTGCGTGAGTTCTAGAGCCGCGCCGCGTTAAGCAAACACCTGGTTCTTCGAACCGTCCAACACCTGCTGGGGACGATCCTTTCCCCTTCATTTTGTTGACGATCCTTTCCCCTACAAACAATCAACTTCCTTTTTTTTGAGAAAGTTGTCAATAACTGACAGAGATTGTTTATATTCGTGTCTTAAAATATCATAACGTTATGAAGAACCTGCGTGTATATAGCTACAAGATCAAGCCCTGGTTAGGAAAATATATTTTATTTTGTATACATGTAAGATAACAGAATTATGCAATTATAGTGACCTATAACTGCTAGTTAAAGAATTTTGTGACATTTTTGGTTCAAGTACGAGTAACCTGTCTTGCTATTAACTGTTCAGTAAAGAATGTTGGGATTAATGATTTCAACCTGATGCAACACATGCATATAATACTTAGCACTGCATGTGCTTATAGCCATCATTTATAAAATCACATGTACAATTTTACTGGACACTAGATACGAATTATTCGTTAATTATTATGCAAAGCACATGTACTACAATTCATCCAGCTATTATAAGTAGAAATAAAAATACAAATAGTACCAAAGAAAATTAAATTTACCAGAAATTAAATTAGCCAACAGACAAAGTAGAAATGGAGAGTATAATTGTACATAGGCACAGTGTCACATGACAAGCAGTGGCTGTGACATAACCAGCAGATAATTGAATAAAGAACAATGTGATTAAATTTGATGAGTCTTCTGTGGGAAGCTTGAGGGTTTAAAAAAAAACCGAATATGGCAGAGCTGAGGTTCAGAGGTGAGAAGGACCTTTGAAGACTCCATGAGCATTTGCACGGGAATAATCTGGCACTTGGTGTGGACTGAGGCTCAGCTGTGAGAAGGATGGACCTGTTGAAGCTCAAGGACCAGCAGCATTTTTCAAAGTGTGGTTCATTTAGTACTCTAAGGCACTTTTCTACGGAAGCTTCTGCTCTTGACATTTTCTACTGTATACAGTTCATCTCGTGATTGGGAGTCCTGACAGAATTGATTGTGTAAAATGATTTGGAGTACGATTTTGATGAAAGTGGAAAAAGAGTGGAATATCATAGTTCTCATATTTCTGCTGCATGAAGATTATAGTGCTTTGTCTTTCACGATTATTTTTGAAGACAGTTAGGCAAGTTGTAACCCTTACGGTAAGTAGCTTTAATTTTGGCTGTTACAAACTGAAAATCAACACCAAGGATAACTTCACGTTCACATCATTTTTAGTCTTGTTCCGTCTTAGTAAATATTTTAAGCTAGCCAAGATTCTTCTGGGCTTGTCTTGTAAAAAAAGCATATTTACGAGTTCTAATAATACCTTAGGAAATACTGTTTGAATAGACAGCAATACAGTACAATGATAATTATTGTTTCTGAAGTATGAAGTTGTTGATACATAAGACATTGAAATTAAGGATATTATGAGGAATCGTTTGTACAATTCTTTTGTTATTTAAGCTAGTAACAGCTTTAACAACGCAATAGTCATGATTCTTTGCTGATTTCTTTAATAGCACTTTTGGGATACATTTATGAATACTGCTACCAGCAATGTTTATCTAACTTTGTCATTAACTTTTGAAACTGAAGTTAAAAAACAACAACAACAAGTCATACACGTATGTATAACAGCTAAACTTTGATACAATGCAATCATGAATAGAATGATGGCTGTTCACAAGAGACTATGTTCTGTATGCTACTTTACAACTACTGCTCAGGTAATACTGATGTGGCATTTTGCAAATAGTCTCTTGTACTACTTATTTCTCGAGCATTCAGCTGTGTCACTGCTTATGGATTCTGAAAGTGCCACTATAACTGCAATTGTGGAAGCTTTTCTCTCAGTATTTTCTCCATTGGCTGGACTACTTGCTGATGTTAAGTATGGAAGTTATAAAGTTTTAAAAATGAGTACATATTGTATGATTACATTTGAGTTTCTTACTCTGATTGTTTGGATCTTGATGACAGTAATTGTGGATAGTATAGATTACAAGTACTATTTGTCTTTATCTCTGCTTTTGCTCTCTTTAGCCTGCTACTATCTGGGAAGGGTATTTTTTGTCACCAACATTATTCAGTTCGGAATTGACCAACTTCAAGATATGCCTACTACAATTTCAGATGCTTACATTCATATTTTTTTCTTAGTAGAGCAGGTTGCTAATATACTGGTGAAAATGTTTAAAAGTATCTCTGATGATACGATAGAATTGGATCCTTACAGACATATTGTGCACATAAGTGTGTCCAATGCAGTTGTGTACGAAGTTTGTATAAGCCTATCAGTGATAGTTTCAGTGGCAGTATTATTTTTAACTGATAAATATTCATCCATGTTTAAATCGAACAGCTTAAAAGTTAATCCATATTATCAGGTGTATGCCATCATCAAATATGCTTATCATCACAAGAAGCCAGTGAGGAGGAGTGCATTTACATACTGTGAGGATGAACGTCCGTCTAGAATAGACTACGGCAAGCAAAGGTATGGCGGACCATTTACTACAGAGCAAGTGGAAGATGTAAAAGTTTTCATAAACATTAGCAAAGTTTTAGTTATAGTATCACCTTTCTTTAGTTTGGATTTGTATAGCACAATAGTGTTATCTAACTATCACAAACAAAGTCACAGCATCTTTGAGAGAGTTTTTTTTCACAACGGAATTATGTTGTCACTAACAGTTATTGTTAGCATTCCATTCTTTTTGTTCCTTGTAAAGCCCTATTTTTCTCATTACATTCCCAGCATTTTCAAGAGAATGGGAACGAGCTTGCTGATTATGAGTATTTTGTTCTTGATTTACATTCTATGTGGCTTCATTTCAAAGGATAATGAGAGTTATTCATTCAACAGTCATTGCGTTGGAGTTAACAATAGTAAGATACATGGATTACAGCTGGTAAGCATACCCGAAATGTTTCTGCCACCTTTGCAACTACTCTTGTCTGCAGTGAGCCAGATGCTATTTTACATTGCAATGTGGCAGTTTATTTGCTGTCAGAGTACTCAGTACATGAAAGGACTTTTATTTGGTGTCTACTTCTTCATCAAAGCAATAATTGAGTTGTTTTCATTATTTTTTCTTCATTTACCTATATTGGCTGAGAACCTCATTCATTTTGGTTGCGAGTTAGACTTATGTATTTTTCACTTTGTAATTGGCTTAGTCTCTTTGGTTGTAATGATTGCAGTGACTAGAAAGTACAAGTATCGTAAGAGAGATGATATTTGCAACGTCTATCAATATGCAGAAGATTACTATTCATATCACAGCTAGCTAATAATAACTCTATTGATTTTAATGTTATAGACTAGTTATAATTATCGTGTGTGTGTGATTTTAAAATAATATGCACCATTTTACTAGTTATTGCAAGAGAATAAAAATATTATACCAAAAACATTTAAACTGTTCATTTATAAATACCAGAATGAAAATAGCAATAATACAAGAGTTAAAGTAGGTAGCAGTCAAGCAATATGAGATACAGGTTAAATGGTGACACGTTATTTTAATGATTGCACAGGCAGTAGCCATGACTTATTAGATAAAACTAGCAGCTGAAATATATCAGACATTTGAATAATATACACATGTAAAGAAAGTAATTGAGCTTCTAGTTATTATGTATTGAAATTGCAATATTTAATGGAGTAGGTATTTTAAATTACACTGAACAGCATATGGCACAGCCAAGCAAATATATACAGCCTGACTGCACATGCTCAGAGGATGACATGGCATAAAACTAAAAATAGAATGTCTAAAGATAGTACAGTAAATAGTGTTAATTAGCTAGTGCATGGGAATACAAGTCACTGTTTTGAAGTGTGGTGATTCTACCACACCTCCCCTTCCTTCAGAGATGCTTCTTCTAGCTTCTTGAGAGAGACATCTTCATCTGGTGAAGAATTCCATGATTGCCTTGAGAGGGCATCAGCAATGGGATTTGCTTCTCCACTGATGTGTAGTAAATCAAAATGATATTCTGATACCTTGATTTTCCATCTCAGGAGCCGTGATGATGGAGGTTGACCATTCAAATACTGACAAGTGGTTTGTGATCGGTAATAAAATGCTTTGAAGTATTTGCCAGAAAGATAGTAGTGAAAATGTTGTATGGTTGCAAGTAAGGCCAATGCTTCCAAATCCAAAATTGCATAGTTCTTTTCTCTTATTAATAATTGCCTGGAGAAAAATCCACAGGGAATCCATGACGAATTTCGATAGACACACAGAGCTCCTCCCACTCCATTGAGAGAGGCATCAGCAAACACACTTAACGAGTCAGAATTGACAGGGATGATTAAGAAGAGTGATTCTTGATAGCAGTGATAATAAAGTTGAATGCACTGACATAATCATTGGTGGGGTGAACAACAAATGGCTCTTCCTTTGGCATGTGCAAGAATTGAGAATGGTGGTATAGTTTGCAAGTGATGGTATAAATTTTGAGTTAAATGCGATTAAACCAAGTAATGATTTGAGAGCAGATTTTGATTCTGGAACTTTAAATGAGGTGATATATGAAACTAGCTGCAGGGATGGTGAGATTGCCTTGCCCAACATGAAAACCCAGAAAATCAAAAGATCTGAAACACCATGAGCATTTGCTGCTTTTGACAGTTAATCCAGAAGTAGCTAACCTGCTGAGCACAGAAGTAATGTGAGCTAAATGATCTTCAAAACAAGTGGAAAAGATAACAATATCATCAATGTAAGGTAAGCAATGATTTTCAAATCCTCTCAATACTTGCTGCATGAGCAACTGGAAGGTTCCAGGAGCATTTGTAAGCCCAAATGGCATTACATCTATAACTATTCTAATGCCACCATCTTTCTTAGACACTGGCATTGGTGAGCTGCTGTACTTAGAGGTTGGTGGCTCAATTATGCCTAATGAGAGGAGATTCTCAATTTCCTCCCTAAAAGCTGTTTGATGGGCAAGTGGGATTGAGTAGGGTGATGACCAAACTGGAATAGTGGTTGTCAAGGTGATAGAATGAGTGGCTAACATTGTTACACCAGGAATATCAGAAAAGACAGAAGAAAAACTATTGAGAACATGATCAAGTTGCTTTTGCTGAAAGTGACATTGGTTGTGGGGTGTTATTCGAAAGATTGAAATCATCAACATCTTCAGTATCTACTGAGTTAATTGCTGTGTGTCCATATTTTTTACTGGAATTTATTGGAAATACAGTACTGGCTCAATATAGGCACCACAAAGAGTTGCGCAATTCTAATTTTCTCCATAGAATGATTTTGGAAAATGCCACACTTTCACCAATTATTGTCACTATTTTCATCCTATTCTTATTTGTAATCATTAGACCATTTAATTGCAAATACACAATTAGCATTCTTAAAACGATTGGTGCTAGTTGAATAATTGCAATTTTTATGCAACTTATTATGATAGTGTGTGGCATTATTTCCAGAGACAAACATTATTCCCTCAGAGACTCATGTTTAATAGTCAATATTAGTTCCATAGACTTCCTCAATGTAACAATACCAGAGTTTTTATTACCTACTTTGTTACAAGTGTGTTTGGCATTTAGTCAAATGTTATTCTACATAGCAGTTTGGCAATTCATTTGCTGTCAGAGTCCTCGATACATGAAAGGACTTTTGTTTGGACTCTATTATTTCAGTAGGGCAGTGTTGCGATTGATCTCTATTATATTATTACATTTTTCTCTCAGTAAAAAGTTCTAATATAGCTGTGCATTCAATTATTTGATTATCTATTTCGTTATTGAAGTAATCACATTGATATTGTTTATGACAACAGCTCACAGATATCGCTATCGTAAGAGAGAAGATATTTGTAATGTGTACCAATATGCTGAAGAGTATTACGCATTTCATGAGTGAATTGATAATTAGTTATTGTTTTTACTAATATGAGTTACTATTGACATGCTGCAGTTGGTGAAGTTAGTGGACTTAGTTTGTGAATTAAAAATTGACATTAAAATACTAGCTTTATTGTATCTTACTTTGTACATATTTATTGTAGCATTCCAGAGTTTTCATGGCATATTGTTAAGTTTATCATTTTTGTAGTTATCATAATAATACACTTTGACTTTGCAATGATATTAAATTTAAGATTACTCAGTTATTACTAAATCTCTGAATTTGGATGAACAATAACAGCACTTTAAATTATTTTTATAAGAGTAAATTTATAATGAAGTATATAACAATAAATTTAATAATACAAGTGTAGTCATTCACTGCATGCTGGTGTATTCTAATTTTACTCTTAATATAATGACACTCATACCTTTAACCAGAAATACTCACCTGTGTACATTTTCAACGCGAACTTCACTTCTTTCCACTCTGTTAACTTCCCTGAGCATAAAAAGAACTACACTGCTGGCTGCAGAAATTATTTGCTCACGTGATTATGATGTGACACTAGGGGGAGTTGCCCATAAAAGCTGGTGGTACCTACACGGAGTTGAAAGCTTCGCGTTTTCTCAATGATTAGCCCGAAATTTTTAAAAAAGTAGCTAATAAAAGGTCTCAAATCTTCATCCTGAGAAAGTTCATACCTTTAATTGACAGTATTCTCCAAAATTAGAGCGTGACAGACAGACAGACAGACAAACAAACAGAGAGGACTACTACTACGATAACCCTCCAGCGCATGCGCGCTGAGAGTTTTGTAACACAGAGTAGTGAAATAAATATTATAAATTAACATATGCAGCATAGATTGGAAAGCATATGAAAACAATAACTACTATACAGTTATGGGAAGGGTTCAGCAGGATCTGATACATCCCAAATAGGGATTTACGGCTAATTCTTAGAGACATGTTTTTGTGTCAAGAACGTAATAGCCAATTGTTCATTTTATGTCATACAGAGACAGTAGCTATGTGTGTTTGTGTCAAACATGTAATTGTCGGTTGCTGTTTTGTGTCTTTGTTTTTGGGCACTTCCATTTGGGCCTCTGAACCTGTTAGGATATGTGGGCAGGTGCAGACCATCATTTTCAGTCAGTCATTTTGCATTATTCTTGAAGTCTGCATAAGATTTAATAACTCTTTGTGCAAGTGGATAATAAACTGACTCTGTGAGTCTGACTAATGGAATTCGAGTGCCATACTTCCCCACACAGTACAATGACATTAATGTAGCTGAAAGCAATGTTTTTGCTGGTAATGGAACATAATAACAATCAGTGAACAATGCAAACAATGCATCCTAGCTTCAAAGCTATAGATAGCTTCAAAGTGTAGTCACATAATTTAGCTATACTCATTGACACATGCCCAAAATCAGTTCACATGATGAAGGACTTTGAGTCTGAAAAGTTTCAATATTGTTTCAAATGTCAACTAAGTTCAATAATTGCTCAATAAAAGCATTACTATACATCATTCATCAACATAATAATAAGCCTTTAGTCTATAACAAAGTTAACAATAGTAGTTTGTTTACAAATCATGTTAAAATATACTTCAAAACTGCATCTTTTTGGTAAACTGAACAGGTAACAGTTGTGCTATTCTCAACAGCATCTCTCTTTGTACTAAACCTTTATGAAAGTATTTAAGATGATTATACAATCAAAAAGTGAAACAACAGTCACTATAATCAAAGAGATGTAGAATAGGAAACATTCTATTAATGTGATGGTCCCAATTCCTTTACAGTATGTTGACTTTGATTTAATCTTGGGAAACCACACAGAATATAACAATGAACACACTTATAGTGCTCCAATTATAATATTAAGCACAATTATGTATAATAATTGATAAAAATAATAATAATTACTCGATGTGTATCAATGTTCTTTATTTTTTAATGTAGTTTAACTAATTATTCAAGTGTGGACTCATTTATTAAACAATAGCAAAGTTTACATTCTAATGGACTTAACATTTGTTAGAAGAATACTGTGACAACATTACTGCAGTGAAGTTATGATATCATAATGGTTGACCACATGACAAACATGCATAGTCAATTTGAAATCACAGTAAGAAGCTGGCCATGCACCTTTTTCTGCAAGGTGTATACTCCACCGGTAGCTGGTATTGTATGTGTACACTGCAATATTAATATTTTACCACACTGTAGTATGATCCATTTTAGCGGTTGCAATGTATAGGTAGATTGTATTCATTCAGGAATCAGCACAAGATGGCCCTTGTTAACTGAGTATATGACAGAACTTTTGCTCAAAAGTGGAGATTATTGGGTTGTCCAATTATTTGAAGCTGCAGTGTACACTATGACACCAACTCTGAACCAGTCAACAGTTCCATAAACAAGAACAGTAGTGATTCTCAAGTGATCATGTATGTTTGCAATGCCGTCAATCATTATTACATCAATACTTCAGCATAGCAAAGTTGGCAGAGCATGTGGTATGTTCTCTAAAGTGGTGGCTGTGTGGTGTAGTGATTGTGTCTATGACTCAGGACCTGAGGTCTTGAGTTAGAGCCCCACTCTGACAATTTTCCATCTGGTTATTCTTGCCCTTCCTCCCACCAGCCCTACCAGTCCACCCAATTGTGACTGGGTATGTGGCAAGTAAAGGCCTGTTCTGACATCATCATGGCTTCAGGAGCTTTGCTTGAACAACGTGTGGCTCTGTAGTTGTAAGAATATGCAATTTTCACATTCTCTAAATCTGTATGCTTCCTCACTTATACTTTTTCTTCTAAAATGTTTATAAAGTAAACAATTAATTGGCTAAATTCTCTCATCATATTGCATTCTCAATTCCATACATTTTGTGTGAAGATTAATTTTTCATTTTAAAAACTATTATTAATTACATGTGTAAATACTATAATACTATATTTGTGAACACGGATATGAAGGTTAAAAATCTGAACCAGTCAACAGTTCCCTAAACAAGAACAGTAAATCAGTGAAAAATGTCAACAGTAGCAGTTTTCACTTTCACTGAAGAAAGATGAACCACTCAAGTTGTAGGAAGTATGTTTTGAGGTACACTTTGTTCACTTTATCAGAATAAATGAATGCCCTACAGACTCCTTGATGTTTGATATTTCATACCATACTCTTTTAATTTTAATTTAAGTACAATTAAGTGCATTAGGATGTAAATTTAGCTATGATTAAACCAATAAGTCAACACCTGAATTTAGAAACAAAATTTAACTAAAGTTTATTTAAATATAGATAATAAGTTAAACTTAAATCATTTATTAATTATTCTGTAATGTTTTTGTTAGTATATCTTAGTGTCATAATCTTGCTTATTCTTATATTCTGAGTAGTATCCCAAAAATGAAATCAAAGTCAGTATTATTTAGTTTGTAGTGTACAAGGAATTAGGACAAGTGTATTAATAGACTGTTTCCCATTCCAACTCCCTTTTTGAAACTGTTATTCCATAAAGATTTGTGTAGAAACGAGTTTATAACACTCAGAAATAGCTACTGTCCCAAACATTCTGTGCAGTGTTTAAAGATGCATACAAAGTAGATTTTTTAGAAGGAACCGTAAAATATTATTGAAGACTCAGACTATTAAGAACATTAATTGTCTCCTCAAAGTAAGAAGACTTTTCTTCTCTAAAATTTGGTTTAACTTGTACAGTGTATTTTTCAATTTAAATAAAAAATGTGACACTTGACTAGAAACCAACATATTCACCTCAATTTTTGCTGCACATAACATAGTGTTAAAATTACATAACTTAATATCATTCAAAATAATATGAACATGAAACAAACATAAAAAGTATGCAACTAAAATTTATTGTAAATAAAACGAGTGTGTACACAGAGAGAAAAACTGGAACATTTGGTTATCCTCAAAGGTAATTTGACTGTGCTAGTAACAAGTAATTAACAAGATTAAAGTGAAAAATAATAAACATAGTTTATAATTTTCGAAGTCATTGAAAATATGTGTAATAGTCTTCAGCATATTGGTACACATTACAAATATCTTCTCTCTTACGATTGCGATATCTGTGAGCAGTAATCATAAACAATACCAATGTGATTACTCCAATAATTAAATAGATAATCAAATAATCAAATTGACAACCAAAAGTGACCTTGTGCCGATTACGTACAGAAAAATACAGCAACACAGTCGAGATCAATCGAAATACTGCCTTAGAGAAATAATAGAGTCCAAACAGTAATCCTTTCATGTATCGAGGACTCTGGCAGCAAATGAATTGCCAAACTGCTATGTAGAATAGCATTTGACTAAATGCTGAACATACTTGCAAAAATGTAGGTAATATATACTCTGGTATTGATACATCGAGGATGTCTATGGAACTAATATTGCCTATTAAACATGTGCCTTTGAGGGAATAATGATGTTTTCTGGAAATAATTCCACACACTATCATTATCAATTGTGTAAACAGTACAATCATTAAACTAGCACCAATTCTTTTCAGAATAGAGGGCGCATACTTAAAAACACATTTTCTAATAATTAACAGAAAGAATGCAATGAAAATAGTGACAATCAGTGGAGAGAGTATGGAATTTTTTATAATTACTCCAAGAAATAAATTAGTTAGAACTGACATAACTCCTATAATGAACCAGTTCTGTATTTCCAGTTAATTCCAGCAAGAAAAATGGGCTTAAAGTAATCAATACTTTCACTATATTTATCATGACTTTTACATCTTCTACTTGCTCTGTAGTGAATGGTCCTCCATATCTTTGTTTTCCAAAGTCTAATCTAGATGGACGTTCATCATCACAATATGTCAATGCACTTCTCCTAATTGGTTTTTTGTGCTTGATGGCAAAGTGTATAACACCATATACTAATTTGTAAGGATTTCCTTTTGTATTATGATGCTCAAATATGGAACTATAATCTTTCAACAACAAACAGTATAATTACTGAACACAAGACTGAAATACTGAAACAAACATGAAGAAAGATGATAGTTTTATTGTCAATGGACACAAAATTACCACGCAATAACCATTTGAAATTAAATGAGCTTTTACAAGTTTTTATGACTAACTCTGTTAATTTCTCTACAAATAGAACCATAATAAGGTAGTTGTCAGATTTGATGGTGGGCTCATCTCTAAGTTGCTCTATTCCAAACTGGATGATTTTTGTAATGAAAAATACTCTTCCAACCCAATAACTTATAACCGAAATTAACATGGAGGAGACTAATAAATAAAGTTTATAATCTGTAGTATTTACTATTGAAGACAGCAAAATCCAAACAACTAAAATGAAGAATTCAAATGCTATCATAAACTGAGTACTCACTTTCAAGACTTCGTACTGGCTATACTTCATGTCAGCAACATATCCTGCTAAAGGCGAGAGGATTGAAACAGTAGCTTCTATTGCTAGCAATACACTGGCATTAGTAGGATTTAGTATATTTATTGCATAAGATGGTTGTAAAAGGGAATTGTACATCAAGTTATTGACCATATGCCAGGACAGTATCAATAGCACAGCTTTACGTCGATTCCAGAAGCTACAAATTCGAGTCCTCCAGCAAAACATATTTGTCATTAGGAGATACAATCATTTAGGCAGAATGTATGACTCAATGTGAAAGTTAGTGTCATTATTTATAGTCCAAAAACATTTCCGGCAATAAATATTAATTCAATGTAGGTTCTTAACGAAACCAAAATATAAATAGCATAAACTCGGCAATATAGTCTAGTTTACTAATCATGTGACGTTAAGCTTCTGTTTTAATGATGACACAGAGTAAGGTTGCTATACACCAACTTCATTATGCCCAAACATTTATTCTACATTACTTTATATTATACTTATCTGAGAAGAACTTCACCAAGAAGTCCAAACATCAGGTTAAGTTTTATATTTGTAATACATAAGTGTCTCTCTCGATACGCTCGCCAATTAAGTGTTGACTCATTTATATAATAACAGCTACGCTACATTCTAATACACTTAATGTAAGTTAAGAAGTGCACAAACTTAGAGGAGATGTCAAAAACTGTGCCAACATTACTGTATTGAAGTAATGACATCATAATACTTGACAGCATTATTGCAAACATATACATGTCAATTGAGAATCACTGTAAGTTACACATCAGACTGGCCGTGCACATTTTGTGCATGTGTTTGCTCATGTAGTATTTAAATGATATGATTGCACCATACATTGTCTACATTTTAAGCCCCAATTTCTGTCAAGATATATTGTAGTGGTGACAATGTGTTAATTGATGTTATTTGTTTTGCTTACAATTTTCATGTGTTTTAATGGACTGTCTGGAGGTCTTCAGAGCCAGTCATGATAAACAATAAAACTCTATTCATGCAGTTGCTGTTACAACAAATACTTTGTAATCCAGGAATAATCAATCAATTAGTCATAATTGTCTCTTCAATTTGTTTTAATGAGACTTCAACCCCAATTCTTGACACACTTTTCTGCTGCAACTCTACCTTATGAGGACACTTAATACTTAAAACACACTCTGTCATGTTCAACTCCGGTAATAATTAATAGGCATGATGCTTCCATGGCGGGCTTGATCCTTGCCAGTTTTTATAACATTCAGTGACAATTTTCTTTCATTGTAGAATTGATTGATTCACAATTAATTGTGTTTTCATCTACCTTGTTGAAAAATCTGGTGACTTCTCGAATGCACAATGCACCTCACACACCACAATTTAATGACTACTATGTTCATAGGGGAAAGCTTGATGCCATGTGAGTTTGGCCTGTTTTAAACTTTGTCTGAAAATTCACTACGCGCAGCATGTTTCGTCTGAAAGTTATTAGCTTAAGTATGTTATATTGTCCCATAAGGTAAAGTAAACTTTTAGTGTATATCTTGAAAGTAATATACGAATGTCTAATAGTGTGTTTCAACATATAATTGGCTTGCAGCAATCTAACTCTAGTTCATCATCACAATACTGAAAGTAATTTTCACTTGATAAGAAAAATACAAATATTATTTTTAACATTACATTAACTTCACTTTCAGTCCAAGAAAATGCATTAAGCAATATTAATTTTCTGAGGGCATTAAAGGATAGTTTCATACCTTTGTCATCAGTTCTTTCCTTGTGTTGTTGATTTGGAACTTTAATTTACAGATAACGTTATATCAGGTCGAGTAGTACGAGTAACCGTAAGCTAGCTATCAAAGCAATAAATGATAAATATGGTTTGTTGGAGTACTCAATTTTACACCTTCTGGACTAAGCATAAAGCTGTGCTATGGATACTGTCCTGGCAAATGGTGAACAGCTTAATGTATCATTTAACTTTAGATCCCTCTTTTGTATTAACTGTAATGGACAGCATTACTGCAATCGTATTATTAACAATAGAAGCTACTATTGCAATTCTCTCACCTATAGCTGGATATGTTGCTGACATGAAGTATGGACAGTACAAAGTCTTGAAAGTCAGTACTCAGTTTATGATAGCATTTGAATTCTTCATATTACTTTTTTGGATTTTGATATCATCAATAGCAAATACTACAGATTACAAACTTTATATGTTAATCTCCTGCCTATTAATTTCAATAGTAGGTTATTTAGTTGGAAGAGTATCTATTCATTACAAATAGTGTACAGTTCGGAATAGAGCAACTTAGAGATGATCCAACCTTTAAGTCTGACTTTTACCTTGCGATGGTTCTATTTGCAGACCAATTAACAGAGTTAGTGATAAAAACTTGTAAAAGCCAATTTAATTTCAGATATAAATTACAAAATGATATTATATCTGTAAGCAATGGAAGTATCATTGCATTTGATGTTTGTTTCAGTGTTTCAGTTGTTATTTCAGTGATCATACTGTTCCTGGTAGAAAAATATAGTTCCATATTTGAGCATCATAATTCAAAAGGAAATCTTTACAAGTTAGTACATGGTGTTATTTCCTTTGCCATCAAACACAAAAAACCAATTAGGAGAAGTGCATTCATGTATTGTGATGATGAACGTCCATCTAAAACAAAGATATGGAGGACCATTCACTACAGAGCAAGTAGAAGATGTAAAGGTCATGATTAATATAGTTAAAGTATTAATTGCTGTGTGTCCATATTTTTTACTGGAATTTACTGGAAATACAGTACTGGCTCAATATAGGTACCACAAAGAGTTGCACTATTCTAATTTTCTCCATAGAATGATTTTGGAAAATGCTACACTTTCACCAATTACTGTCACTATTTTCATCCTATTCTTATTTGTAATCATTAGACCATTGAATTGCAAATACACAGTTAGCATTCTTAAACGGATTGGTGCTAGTTGAATAATTGCAATTTTTATGCAACTTATTATGATAGTGTGTGGCATTCTTTCCAGAGACATACATTATTCCCTCAGAGACTCATGTTTAATAGTCAATATCAGTTCCATAGACAACCTCAATGCAGTATTACCACAGTTTTTATTACCTACTTTGTTACAAGTGTGTTTGGCATTTAGTCAAATGTTATTCTACATAGCAGTTTGGCAATTCATTTGCTGTCAGAGTCCTCGATACATGAAAGGACTTTTGTTTGGATTCTATTATTTCAGTAGAGCAGTGTTGCGATTGATCTCTATTATAATTAATATTATTACATTTTTCTCTCAGTAAAAAGTTCAAATATGGCTGTGCATTCAATTATTTGATTATCTATTTCGTTATTGAAGTAATCACATTGATATTGTTTATGATAACAGCTCACAGATATCGCTATCGTAAGAGAGAAGATATTTGTAATGTGTACCAATATGCTGAAGATTATTACGCATTTCATGAGTGAATTGATATTTGGTTATTGTTTTTACTAATATGAGTTATTATTAACATGGTGCAGTTGGTGAAGTTAGTGGACTTAGTTTGTGAATTTAAAATTGACATTAAAATACTAGCTTCATTGTATCTTACTTTGTACATATTTATTGTAGCATTCCAGAGTTTTCATGGCATATTGTTAAGTTTATCATTTTTGTAGTTATCATAATAATACACTTTGACTTTGCAATGATATTAAATTTAAGATTACTCAGTTAATACTAAATCTCTGAATTTGGATGAACAATAATAGCACTTTAATTATTTTTATAAGAGGAAAATTAGAATCAAGTATATAACAATAAATTTAATAATACAAGTGTAGTCATTCATTGCATGCTGGTGTATTCTAATTTTACTGTTAATATAATGACACTCACACCTTTAACCAGAAATACTCACCTGTGTACATTTTCAACGCGAAACTTCACTTCTTTTTACTCTGTTAACTTCCCTGAGCATAAAACGAACTACACAGAACAATACAGAAATTATTTGCTCACGTGATTATGACGTGACGACAGGGGGCGTTGCCAATAAAAGCTGGTGGTACCTACGCGGGAGTTGAAAGCTTCGCATTTTCTCAATGATTAGCCCGATATTTAAAAAAAAGTAGCTTAATAAAAGGTCTCAAATGTTCGTCCTGAGTAAGTTCATACATAAATAAACTGTTAATTGTCAGTATTCTCCAAAATTAGAGCGTGACAGACAGACAGACAAATAAACAAATAAACAGAGAGGACTACTACTAGATAACCCACCAGCGCATGAGTGCTGAGGGTTAATTACTGTAAGTTTTGTAACCCAGAGAAGTGAAATAAATATTAAAAATTAACATATGCAGCATAGATTGGAAAGCATAAACTAATATACAGATATGGGAAGGGTTCAGCAGGATCTGACACATCCCACATAGGGATTTACGCTAATTCTTAGAGACTTGTTTTTGTGTCAAGAACGTAATTGCCAATTGTTCATTTTATGTCATACAGAGACAGTAGCTATGTGTGTTTGTGTCAAACATGTAATTGTCGGTTGCTGTTTTGTGTCATTGTTGTTAGGCACTTCCATTATGGTCTCTGTACCTGTTAGGATATATAGGGCAGGTGCAGGCCATCATTTTCAGTCAGTCATTTTGCATTATTCTTGAAGTCTGCATGAGATTTAGTAACTCTTTGTGCAAGTGGATAATAAACTGACTCTGTGAGTCAGACGAGTGGAATTCGAGTGCCATACTTCCCCACACAGTACAATGACATTAATGTAGCTGAAAGCAACGTTTTTGCTGGTAATGGAACATAATAACAATCAGTGAACAATGCAAACAATGCATCCTAGCTTCAAAGCTATAGATAGCTTCAAAGTGTAGTCACATAATTTAGCTATACTCATTGACACATGCCCATAATCCTTTATCAGTTCACATGATGAAGGACTTTGAGTCTGAAAAGTTCTCAATATTGTTTCAAATGTCAACTAAGTTCAATAATTGCTCAATAAAAGCATTACTATACACCATTCATCAACATAATAGTAAGCCTTTAGTCTATAACAAAGTTAACAATAGTAGTTTGTTTACAAATCACGTTAAAATATACTTCAAAACTGCATCTTTTTGGTAAAATGAACAGGTAACAGTTGTGCTATTCTCAACAACATCTGTCTTTGTACTTAACCTTTGTGAAAGTATTTAAGAGGGTTATACAATCAAAAAGTGAAACAACAGTCACTATATCAAAGAGATGTAGAATAGGAAACACTCTATTAATATGCTGGTCCCAATTCCTTTACAGTATGTTGACTTTGATTTAATCTTGGGAAACCACCCAGAATATAACAATGAACATGCTTATAGTGCTCCAATTATGATATTAAGCACAATTATGTATAATAATTGATAAAAAAATAATAATTACTCGATGTTTAACAATGTTCTTTATTTTTTAATGTAGTTTACCTAATTATACAAGTGTGGACTCACTTATTAAAAAATAACAAAGTTTACATTCTAATGGACTTAACATTTGTTAGAAGAATACTGTGACAACATTACTGCACTGAAGATATGATATCATAATGGTCGACCACATGACAAACATGCATGGTCAATTTGAAATCACAGACTGGCCGTGCACCTTTTTATGCAAGGTGTATACTCCACCAGTCGCTGGTATTGTATGTGTACACTGCAATATTAACTAGTGACGTGCTTGAGCACAAATGGCGAGCGAGCCTAAAACTACACTATTGTTAACCGATTTTCAATGGTGTTATCCCTGTAAGTGTCTCGCTCGCTACGCTCGCTCGCCAATAATTTACCGCACTGTAGTCTCACTTCTGAGCCCCAAATTCTGTCATGATCCATTTTAGTGGTTGCAATGTATTGGTTGATTGTATTCATTCAAGAATCGGCACAAAATGGCCCTTGTTTGTGCTCTGACACTTGACTTAGCATATGACAGAACTTGGGCTCAAAAGTGGAGATTATTGGGTTGTCCAATTATTTGAAGCTGCAGTGTACACCTATGACACCAACTATTGAAGTACATAAAGGCATTCCATCCAAAGTCCAAGGCCAATGTGGTGTCTCAGCTTGTAGTGATTCTCAAGTGATCATGTATGTTTGCCATGCTGTCAACCATTATGACATCAATACTACTTCAGCATAGCAATGTTGGCAGAGTATGTAGTATGTTCTCTAAAGTGGTGGCTGTGTGGTGTAGTGATTGTGTCTATGACTCCGGACCTGAGGTCTTGAGTTATAGCCCCTCTCTGACAATTTCCCATCTGGTTATTCTTGCCCTTCCTTCCACCAGCTCCCCCAGGCAACCCAATTGTGACTGGGTATGTGGCAGGTAAAGGCCTGTTCTGACATGATCCTGGCTTTAGGAGCTTTGCTTGAACAACTTGTAGCTCTGTAGTTGTAAGAGAATCTGCAATTTTCACTTTCTCTAAATCCCTCACTTACGCTTTTTCTTTTAAAATGTTTATAAAGTAAACAATTAATTGGCTAAATTCTCAATTCCTTACACTTTGTGTGAAGATTAATTTTTCATTTAAAAAACTATTATTAATTACATGTGTAAATACTATAATACTATTATTTGTAAACGCGGATATGAAGATTAAAAATCTGATCCAGTCAACAGTTCCATAAACAAGAACAGTAAATCAGTGGAAAATGTCAATAGTAGCAGTTTTCACTTTCACTGAAAAAAGATTAACCACTCAAGTTGCAGGAAGTATGTTTTGAGATACACTTTGTTCGCTTTATCAGAATAAATGAATGCCCTACAGACTCCTTGATGTTTGATTTTTCATACACTACTTTTAATTTTAAGTACAATTAAGTGCATTAGGACGTAAATTTAGCTATGATTTAACCAATAAGTCAACACCTGAATTTAGAAACTAAATTTAACTAAAGCTTATTTAAAAATAGATAATATAGTTACACTTAAATCATTTATTAATTATTCTGTAATGTTTTTGTTAGTATATCTAGTGTCATAACCTTGTTCATTCTTATATTCTGAGTAGTATCCCAAAAATGAAATCAAATTCAGTATTATTTAGTTTATAGTGTACAAGAAATTAGGACAAGTTTATTAATAGACTGTTTCCCATTCCAACTCCCTTTTTGAAACTTATTCAATATAGATTTGTGTAGAAACGATTTTATAACACTCAGAAATAGCTACTGTCACAAACATTCTGTGCACTGTTTAAAGGTGCATACAAAGTAGAATTTTTAGAAGGAACAGTAAATTAATATTGAAGACTCAGACTATTCAGAACATTAATTGTCTCCTCAAAGTAAGGAAGACTTTTCTCCTCTAAATTTGTTTAACTTGTAAAGTGTATTTTTCAATTTAAATAAGATACGTGACACTTGACTGAAACCAACATATTCCCCTCATAATTATTGCTGCACATAACATAGTGTTAAAATTGTATAACTTAATATCATTCAAAATATGAACATTAAACAAACATAAAAAGTATGCAACTAAAATTTATTGTAAATAAAACGAGTGTGTAAACAGAGAGAAAAACTGGAACATTTGGTTATCCTCAAAGGTAATTTGACTGTGCTAATAACAAGTAATAACAAGATTAAAGTGAAAAATAATAAACATGGTTTACAATTTTCAAAGTCACTGAAGATATGTGTAATAATCTTCAGCATATTGGTACACATTACAAATATCTTCTCTCTTACGATTGCGATATCTGTGAGCAGTAATCATAAACAATACCAATGTGATTACTCCAATAATTAAATAGATAATCAAATAATCAAATTGACAACCAATAGTGACCTTGAGCCGATTACTTACAGAAAAATACAGCAACACAGTCGAGATCAATCGAAATACTGCCTTAGAGAAATAATAGAGTCCAAACAGTAATCCTTTCATGTATCGAGGACTCTGGCAGCAAATGAATTGCCAAACTGCTATGTAGAATAGCATTTGACTAAATGCTGAACATACTTGCAAAAATGTAGGTAATATATACTCTGGTATTGATACATCGAGGTTGTCTATGGAACTAATATTGACTATTAAACATGTGCCTTTGAGGGAATAATGATGTTTTCTGGAAATAATTCCACACACCATCATTATCAATTGTGTAAACAGTACAATCATTAAGCTAGCACCAATTCTTTTCAGAATAGAGGGCGCATACTTAAAAACACATTTTCTAATAATTAACATAAAGAATGCAATGAAAACAGTGACAATCAGTGGAGAGAGTATGGAATTTTTTATAATTACTCCAAGAAATAAATTAGAACTGACATAACTCCTGTAATGAACCAGTTCTGTATTTCCAGTTAATTCTAGCAAGAAAAATGGGCTTAAAGTAATCAATACTTTGACTATATTTATCATGACTTTTACATCTTCTACTTGCTCTGTAGTGAATGGTCCTCCATATCTTTGTTTTCCAAAGTCTAATCTAGATGGACGTTCATCATCACAATATGTGAATGCACTTCTCCTAATTGGTTTTTTGTGCTTGATGGCAAAGTGTATAACACCATATACTAATTTGTAAGGATTTCCTTTTGTATTATGATGCTCAAATATGGAACTATATCTTTCTACAACAAACAGTATAATTACTGAACACACCACTGAAATACTGAAACAAACATGAACAAAGATGATAGTTTTATTGTCAATGGACACAAAATTACCACGCAATAACCATTTGAAATTAAATGAGCTTTTACAAGTTTTTATCACTAATTCTGTTAATTTCTCTACAAATAGAACCATAATAAGGTAGTTGTCAGACTTGATGGTGGGCTCATCTCTAAGTTGCTCTATTCCAAACTGTACAATATTTGTAATGAATAGTACTCTTCCAACTAAATAACCTATTATGGAAATTGATAAGAAGGAAATTAGCATATAAAATCTATAATCTGTAGTATTTACTATTGAGGACAGCAAAATCCAAACAACTAAAATGAAGAATTGGAGCACTATCATAAACTGAGAACTCACTTTCAAGACTTTGTACTGTCCATACTTCATGTCAGCAAAATATCCTGCTAAAGGCGAGAGGATTGAAATAGTAGCTTCTATTGCTAGCAATACACTGGCCATAGAAGGATTTAGTATATTTATTGCATAAGATGGTTGTAAAAGGGAATTGTACATCAAGTTATTGACCATATGCCAGGACAGTATCAATAGCACAGCTTTATGTCGATTCCAGAAGCTACAAATTTGAGTCCTCCGGCAAAACATATTTGTCATTAGAAGATACAATCATTAAGGCAGAATGTATGACTCAATGTGAAAGTTAGTGTCATTATTTATAGTCTAAAAACATTTCCGGCAATAAATATTAATTCAATGTAGGTTCTTAACGAAACCAAAAGTTAAATAGCCTAAACTCGGCAATATAGTCTAGTTTACTAATCATGTGACGTTAAGCTTCTGTTTCAATGATGACACAGAGTATGGTTGCTATACACCAACTTCATTATGCCCAAACATTTATTCTACATTACTTTATATTATACTTATCTGAGAAGAACTTCACCAAGAAGTCCAAACATCAGGTTAAGTTTCATATTTGTAATACATAAATGTCTCTCTCGTTACGCTCGCCAATTAAGTGTTGACTCATTTATATAATAACAGCTACGTTACATTCTAATACACTTAATGTAAGTTAAGAAGTGCACAAACTTAGAGGAGATGTCAAAAACGTTAAAATATACTTAAAAACTGCATTTTTTTTTAAACAGTACTAACTGGTGGCTGCTGTGCTATTCTTGATACTAGTGCTTTGTATTAAATGTATATGAAAATGTTTAGGAGTGTTCAACAATCAGATAGTTATGAAACAACAGTCACAATATCAAAAAGAGCAGGAATAGGAAACACTATGCTTGTCCCAATTCCTGGTACACTGCAAGTCTGTAGATTACATAAATATTCAAGTGTCGACTTGTTTATATAATAATAGCTAAGCTGACATTCTAATACACTTAACATCAATAGTTAAGAAGTGCACTGCTTTAAAGAATATATCACATACTGTGCCAACATTGCTGTACTGAAGTAATGACATCACAATGGTTGATAGCATGGCTAACATACATGTGAATTGAGAATCACTGTAAGATGACACATCAGACTGGATGTGCATATTCTGTGCCATGTGTTCGCTCATGTAGTATTAACAAAATTGGACTGCACAATACATAGTCTCTATTTCGATACCACAAGTTTTGTCATAATATGTATTGTAGTGGTGATATTGTATTGGTTGATGTTCTTTGTTCTGAAATTAGCACAAAATGACCCTTGGGTGCCAGGGCCGTATCGAGAAAAAAAATTCCTGGGGGAGCGAATGTTCAACGCCAGTTGTGTATAGCATAGGCAAACATTTATATTTTATTATGTTAATGTATATACGTGTATAATATTTATTTATATGTACATATATTAGATTAGTAACATATACCAGCTGCAAAAAGCAGCTTGGCTTATTAAACCCAAAAAGGGTATAAATAATATTTGATTCTCCATAGAGCCTGATTTTTCATCCAAGCTTATAACCACTATGTAAGACAATACGTTAGGAGAGGTTTGGCTGTTAGAAATTTGGTATAATGATCATGCGGTCACTTAATCAGCCCCTTTTTCTCATGGCAACTGCTCTAAAATAATGCTAAGTGCTAAGTATATTGAGTAGCACTATAAAAACTACTGGGGTACAACCGCACCCCATGCCCCCCACCTCAATAAAGCCCTGGGTACTCTATGTTACCAACAGGTTAAGACTTAAGTTTCATGCCTATAATTTTCATATGTTTTAATTGATTGTCTAACTTGCAAATGCTGGTCTTCAGAGCCAGTCATGATAAACATTAAAACTCTATTCATGCAGTTGCTGTTACAACAAAATACGTTGTAATCCGGGAATAATCAATCAAGTAATCATATCTTGTCTCTTCTATTTGGTTCATGAGACTTCAACCCCAATTCTTGACACATTTCAAGCTGCAAACTCTACCTCACCAGGATACTTAATACTTAAAACACACGTTTGACTCTGGTAATCATCAATAGGCATGATTTTTCCATGGCTTGATACTTGCCAGTTTTTATAACATTCAGTGACAATATTCTTTCATTTTAGAATTGATTGATTCACAATTACTTGTGTTTTCATCTGCCTTGTTGAAATACATGGTGACTTCTCGAATGCACAATGCACCTCACCCTGATAACCACAATTTAATGACTACTATGATCATAGGGGAAAGCTTGATGCCATGTGAGTTTGGCCTGTTTTAAACTTTGTCTGAAAATTCACTACGCGCAGCATGTTTTGTCTGAAAGTTATTAGCTTAAGTATGTTATATGGTCCCATAAGGTAAAGTAAACTTTTAGTGTATATCTGGAAAGTAATATATGGATATCTAACAGTGTTTCAACATATAATAGGCTTTCAGCAATCTAACTCTAGTTCATCATCACAATACTGAAAGTAATTTTCACTTGATAAGAAAAATACAAATATTATTTTTAACATTACATTAACTTCACTTTCAGTCCAAGGAAATGCATTAAGCAATTTTAATTTTCTGAGGGTATTAAAGGAGAGTTTCATACCTTTGTCATCAGTTCTTACCTTGTGTTCTTGATTTGGAACTTTTATTTACAGATAACGTTATATCATGTCGAGTAGTACGAGTAATAGCCATCAAAGCAATAAATGATTAATATGGTTAGTTGGAGTACACAATTTTACAGCTTCTGGACTAAGCATAAAGCTGTGCTATGGATACTGTCCTGGCAAATGGTGAACAGCTTAATGTATCATTTAACTTTAGATCCCTCTTTTGTATTAACTGTAACGAACAGCAGTATTGCTAGCATAATATTAACAGTAGAAACTACTATTGCAATTCTCTCACCTATAGCTGGATATGTTGCTGACATGAAGTATGGACAGTACAAAGTCTTGAAAGTCAGTACTCAGTTTATGATAGTGTTTGAATTCTTCATTTTACTATTTTGGATTTTGATATCATCAATAGCAAACACTACTGATTACAAATTTTATATATTAATCTCCTGCCTATTAATTTCAATAGTAGGTTATTTAGTTGGAAGAGTACTATTCATTACAAATATTGTACAGTTTGGAATAGAGCAACTTAGAGATGATCCAACCTTTAAGTCCGACTTTTACCTAGTGATGGTTCTATTTGCAGACCAATTAACAGAGTTAGTGATAAAAACTTGTAAAAGCCAATTTAATTCAAGATATAAATTACAACATAATATGATATCTATAAGCAATGGAAATATCGTTGCAGTTGATGTTTGGTTCAGTGTTTCAGTTGTTATTTCAGTGATCATGCTGTTCCTGGTAGAAAAATATAGTTCCATATTTGAGCATTATAATTCGAAAGGAAATCCTTACAAGTTAGTATATGGTGTTATTTCCTTTGCCATTAAACACAAAAAACCAATTAGGAGAAGTGCATTCACGTACTGTGATGATGAACGTCCGTCCAGGCTAGACTTCGGAAAACAAAGATACGGAGGACCATTCACTACAGAGCAAGTGGAAGATGTAAAGGTCATGATTAATATATTTAAAGTATTAATTGCTGTGTGTCCATATTTTTTACTGGAATTTACTGGAAATACAGTACTGGCTAAATATAGGTACCACAAACGGTTTTTTAATTCTAATTTCCTCCATAGAATGATTTTGGAAAATGCTACACTTTCACCAATTATTATCACTATTTTCATCCTATTCTTATTTGTAATCATTAGACCATTTATTTGCAAATGCACAGTTAGCATTCTTAAAAGGATTGGTGCTAGTTTAATAATTACAATTTTTATGCAACTTATTATGATAGTGTGTGGCATTATTTCCAGAGACAAACATTATTCCCTCAGAGACTCATGTTTAATAGTCAATATTAGTTCCATAGACTACCTCAATGTAGCATTACCAGAATTTTTAATACCTACATTGTTACAAGTGTGTTTGGCATTTAGTCAAATGTTATTCTACATAGCAGTTTGGCAATTCATTTGCTGTCAGAGTCCTCGATACATGAAAGGACTTTTGTTTGGACTCTATTATTTCAGTAGGGCAGTGTTGCGGTTGATCTCTATTATACTGTTACAATTTTCTCTCAATGCACGCTTCAAATATGGATGTGCATTCAATTATTTGATTATCTATTTCGTTATTGGAGTAATCACATTGATATTGTTTATGATAACAGCTCACAGATATCGCTATCGTAAGAGAGAAGATATTTGTAATGTGTACCAATATGCTGAAGATTATTACGCATTTCATGAGTGAATTGATATTTAGTTATTGTTTTTACTAATATGAGTTATTATTGACATGGTGCAGTTGGTGAAGTTAGTGCACTTAGTTTGTGAATTTAACATTGACATTAAAATACTAGCTTCATTGTATCTTACTTTGTACATATTTATTGTAGCATTCCAGAGTTTTCATGGCATATTGTTAAGTTTATCATTTTTTTAGTTATCATAATAATACACTTTGACTTTGCAATGATATTAAATTTAAGATTACTCAGTTATTACTAAATCTCTGAATTTGGATGAACAATAACAGCACTTTAAATTATTTTTATAAGAGTAAATTTATAATGAAGTATACAACAAAAAATTTAATAATACAAGTGTAGTCGTTCACTGCATGCTGGTGTATTCTAATTTTACTGTTAATATTAATGACACTCATACCTTTAACCAGAAATACTCACCTGTGTACATTTTCAACGCGAAACTTCACTTCTTTTCACTCTGTTAACTTCTCTGAGCATAAAACGAACTACACTGCTGGCTGCAGAAATTATTTGCTCACGTGATTATGATGTGACACTAGGGGGCGTTGCCCATAAAAGCTGGTGGTACCTACACGGAGTTGAAAGCTTCGCGTTTTCTCTATGATTAACCCGAAATTTAAAAAAAAAGTAGCTAATAAAAGTTCTCAAATCTTCATCCTGAGTAAGTTCATACCTTTAATTGACAGTATTCTCCAAAGTTAGAGCGTGACAGACAGACAGACAGACAAACAAACAGAGAGGACTACTACTACGATAACCCTCCAGCGCATGCGCACTGAGAGTTTTGTAATACAGACAAGTGAAATAAATATTATAAATTAACATATGCAGCATAGATTGGAAAGCATAATGAAAACAATGACTACTATACAGTTATGGGAAGGGCTCAGCAGGATCTGACACATCCCACATAGGGACTTACGGCTAACTCTTAGAGACGTGTTTTTGTGTCAAGAAGGTAATTGCCAATTGTTCATTTCATGTCATACAGAGACAGTAGCTATGTGTGTTTGTGTCAAACATGTAATTGTCGGTTGCTGTTTTGTGTCGTTGTTGTTGGGCACTTCCATTTGGGCCCTCTGAACCTGTTAGGCTATGTGGGCAGGTGCAGGCCATCATTTTCAGTCAGTCATTTTCAGTCAGTCATTTTGCATTATTCTTGAAGTCTGCATGAGATTTAATAAATCTTTCTGCAAGTGGATAATAAACTGACTCTGTGAGTCAGACGAGTGGAATTCGAGTGCCATACTTCCCCACACAGTACAATGATATTAATGTAGCTGAAAGCAACATTTTTGCTGGTAATGGAACATAATAACAATCAGTGAACAATGCAAACAATGCATCCTAGCTTCAAAGCTATAGATAGCTTCAAAGTGTAGTCACATAATTTAGCTATACTCATTGACACATGCCCATAATCCTTCATCAGTTCACATGATGAAGGACTTTGAGTCTGAAAAGTTCTCAATATTGTTTCAAATGTCAACTAAGTTCAATAATTGCTCAATAAAAGCATTACTATACATCATTCATCAACATAATAATAAGCCTTTAGTCTATAACAAAGTTAACAATAGTAGTTTGTTTACAAATCACGTTAAAATATACTTCAAAACTGCATCTTTTTGGTAAAATGAACAGGTAAAGTTGTGCTATTCTCAACAACATCTCTCTTTGTACTAAACCTTTATGAAAGTATTTAAGAGGGTTATACAATCAAAAAGTGAAACAACAGTCACTATATCAAAGAGATGTAGAATAGGAAACATTCTATTAATAAGCTTGTCCCAATTCCTTTTACAGTATATGTTGACTTTGATTTAATCTTGGGAAACAACCCAGAATATAATAACGAACATGCTTATAGTGCTCCATATTAAGCACAATTATGTATAATAATTGATAAAAATAATAATAATTACTCGATGTGTAACAATGTTCTTTATTTTTTAATGTAGTTTAACTAATTATTCAAGTGTGGACTCACTTATTAAACAATAGCAAAGTTTACATTCTAATGGACTTAACATTTGTTAGAAGAATACTGTGACAACATTACTGCACTGAAGTTATGATATCATTATGGTTGACCACATGACAAACATGCATGGTCAATTGAAAATCACAGTAAGAGGACACATCAGACTGGCTGTTCACGTTTTTATGCAAGGTGTATATTCCACCGGTAGCTGGTATTGTATGTGTACACTGCAATATTAATAATTTACCACACTGTAGTCTCACTTCTGAGCCCCGAATTCTGTCATGATCCATTTTAGCGGCTGCAATGTATTGGTTGATTGTATTCATTCAGGAATCGGCACAAAATGGCCCTTGTTTGTACTCTGACACTTGACTGAGTATATGACAGAACTTGGGCTCAAAAGTGGAGATTATTGGGTTGTCCAATTATTTGAAGCTGCAGTGTATACATTATGACACCAACTATTGAAGTATACACATCCCATCCAAAGTCCAAGGCTAATGTGGGATCTCAACTTGTAGTGATTCTCAAGTGATTATATATGGTTGCCATGCTGTCAACAATTATGACATAAATACTTCAGCATTGCAATGTTGGCAGAGTATATGTAGTATGTTCTCTAAAGTAGTGGCTGTGTGGTGTAGTGATTGTGTCTATGGCTCAGGACCTGAGGTTTTGTGAGCCCCTTTCTGACAATTTTCCATCTGGTTATTCTTGCCCTTCCTCCCACCAGTCCCACCAGTCCACCCAATTGTGACTGGGTATGTGGAAGGTAAAGGCATGTTCTGACAGGATCCTGGCTTTAAGGAGTTCTGCTTGAACAACGTGTGGCTCTGTAGTTGTAAGAGAATCTGCAATTCTCACATTCTCTAAATCTGTATACTCCCTCACTTATACTTTTTCTTCTGAAATGTTTACAAAGTAAACAATTAATTGGCTAAATTCTCTCATCATATTGCATTCTCAATTCCTTACACTTTGTGTGGAGATTAATTTTTCTTTTAAAAAACTATTATTAATTAAATGTGTAAATACTATAATACTATATTTGTAAACACGGATACGAAGGTTAAAAATCTGAACCAGTCAACAGTTCCATAAACAAGAACAGTAAATCAGTGAAAAATGTCAACAGTAGTAGTTTTCACTTTTACTAAGAAAGATGAACCACTCAAGTTGCAGGAAGTATGTTTTGAGTTATACTTTGTTCGCTTTATCAGAATAAATGAATGCCCTACAGACTCCTTGATGTTTGATTTTTCATACACTACTTTTAATTTTAATTTAAGTACAATTAAGTGCATTAGGACGTAAATTTAGCTATGATTGAACTAATAAGTCAACACCTGAATTTAGAAACTAAATTTAACTAAAGCTATATAAAAATAGATAATAAGTTACACATAAATCATTTATTAATTATTCTGTAATGTTTTTGTTAGTATATCTAGTGTCATAACCTTGCTTATTCTTATATTCTGAGTAGTATCCCAAAAATGAAATCAAAGTCAGTATTATTTAGTTTATAGTGTACAAGAAATTAGGACAAGTGTATTAATAGACTGTTTCCCATTCCAACTCCCTTTTTGAAACTTATTCCATAAAGACTTGTGTAAAAACGATTTTATAACACTCAGAAATAGCTACTGTCACAAACATTCTGTGCACTGTTTAAAGGTGCATACAAAGTAGAATTTTTAGGAACAGTAAAATAATATTGAAGACTCAGACTATTCAGAACATTAATTGTCTCCTCAAAGTAAGGAAGACTTTTCTCCTCTAAATTTGGTTTAACTTGTAAAGTGTATTTTTCAATTTAAATAAGATCGTGACACTTGACTAGAAACCAACATATTCACCTCATAATTTTTGCTGCACATAACATAGTGTTAAAATTGCATAACTTAATATCGTTCAAAATATGAACATTAAACAAACATAAAATGTATGCAACTAAAATTTATTGTAAATAAAACGAGTGTGTACACAGAGAGAAAAACTGGAACATTTGGTAATCCTCAAAGGTAATTTGACTGTGCTAGTAACAAGTATAATTAAAGTGACAAATAATAAACATAGTTTACAATATTCGAAAGTCATTGAAGATATGTGTAATAATCTTCAGCATATTGGTACACATTGCAAATATCTTCTCTCTTACGATTGCGATTTCTGTGAGCTGTAATCATAAACAATACCAATGTGATTACTCCAATAATTAAATAGATAATCAAATAATCAAATTGACAACCAAAAGTGACCTTGAGCCGATTACGTACAGAAAAATACAGCAACACTGTTGAGATCAATCGAAATACTGCCTTAGAGAAATAATAGAGTCCAAACATTAATCCTTTCATGTATCGAGGACTCTGGCAGCAAATGAATTGCCAAACTGCTATGTAGAATAGCATTTGACTAAATGCTGAACATACTTGCAAAAATGTAGGTAATATTATACTCTGGTATTGATACATCGAGGTTGTCTATGGAACTAATATTGACTATTAAACATGTGCCTTTGAGGGAATAATGCTGTTTTCTGGAAATAATTCCACACACTATCATTATCAATTGTGTAAACAGTACAATCATTAAGCTAGCACCAATTCTTTTCAGAATAGAGGGCGCATACTTAAAAACACATTTTCTGATAATTAACAGAAAGAATGCAATGAAAACAGTGACAATCAGTGGAGAGAGTATGGAATTTTTTATAATTACTCCAAGAAATAAATTAGAACTGACATAACTCCTGTAATGAACCAGTTCTGTATTTCCAGTTAATTCCAGCAAGAAAAATGGGCTTAAAGTAATCAATACTTTGACTATATTTATCATGACCTTTACATCTTCTACTTGCTCTGTAGTGAATGGTCCTCCATATCTTTGTTTTCCAAAGTCTAATCTAGATGGACGTTCATCATCACAATACGTGAATGCACTTCTCCTAATTGGTTTTTTGTGTTTGATGGCAAAGTGTATAACACCATATACTAACTTGTAAGGATTTCCTTTTGTATTATGATGCTCAAATATGGAACTATATCTTTCTACAATAAACAGTATAATTACTGAACACACCACTGAAATACTGAAACAAACATGAAGAAAGATGATAGTTTTAATGTCAATGGGCACATAACTACCACGCAATAACCATTTGAAATTAAATGAGCTTTTACAAGTTTTTATAACTAATTCTGCTAATTTCTGTACAAATAGAACCATAGTAAGGTAGTAGTCAGACTTGATGGTAGGCTCATCTCTAAGTTGCTCTATTCCAAACTGGATGATATTTGTAATGAAAAATACTCTTGCAACCCAATAACTTACAATTGAAATTAACATGGAGGAGACTAATAAATAAAGTTTATAATCTATAGTATTTACTATTGAGGACAGCAAAATCCAAACAACTAAAATGAAGAATTCAAATGCTATCATAAACTGAGAACTCACTTTCAAGACTTTGTACTGTCCATACTTGATGTCAGCAATATATCCTGCTAAAGGCGAGAGGATTGAAATAGTAGCTTCTATTGCTAGCAGTACACTGGCCATAGAAGAATTTAGTATATTTATTGCATAAGATGGTTGCAAAAGGGAATTGTACATCAAGTTATTGACCATATGCCAGGACAGTATCAATAGCACAGCTTTATGTCGATTCCAGAAGCTACAAATTTGAGTCCTCCAGCAAAACATATTTGTCATTAGGAGATGCAATCATTAAGGCAGAATGTATGACTCAATGTGAAAGTTAGTGTCATTATTTATAGTCTAAAAACATTTCCGGCAATAAACATTAATTCAATGTAGGTACTTAACGAAACCAAAAGTTAGACAGCATAAACTCAGCAAATGTGTAAAAATAAGCTTATGTGTTTCAATGATGACACAAAGTATGGTTGCTATACACCAACTTTATTATGCCCAAACATTTATTCTACATTACTTTATATTATACTTATCTGAGAAGAACTTCAGCAAGAAGTCCAAACATCAGGTTGTGTTTTAATTAAACATATATTTGGTGTTGGACCCTAGGAAAATTGCTAGCTATTATTACAATTATTTCAGCCAATAATAACTAATAATATAATTATATATTCAACCAAAATAACTTAATGTCAGACACTTTTACAATAAAAATGAAGATTATTAATTTTAATGAAACTATGCCTCTACAGTGCCTAATTTCAGGACACCTGGCTTTGTTCTGGATGTTTTTACAATGGCACATGTTGTTGCAATTCACTTGTTTTATTATTACACACACGATAGTTATGAATCAACAGTCATATCATAATGCAAGGAAATGTAGTAGATATTCAAAACAATCTATTTATAATGCTTGTCCCAATTCACACTACCTGCAGCCTATCATAATAATAAGAATTTTACTTGGATAGGATGGGGAGGGGATAGAATGGGGAGGGGATAGGATGGGGAGGGGATAGGATGGAAAGGGGATAGGATGGGGAGGGGATAGGATGGAAAGGGATAGGATAACTTCCAGACTACCAATAAACAACAGGTTTATAGCACTCTCTTGTTTGTTAACTATAGTTTATCTAACTTGAGTAGTGAATACATGTGTTCATTCATCTATTAAGTCATAGCTAAAATATGCCAGTAGTCAAGTTGTATAATTAGCTAATAATTTGATACAAAAAGGGGCAGCAAAGTGATGAAAACTAGCAGTTTACTTTCACTGAAGAAAAATAACTTACAAAAGCTTCAGTCTAAGTTATGACTCTGCAGGTCTATTTATATACATTTATTTTATTTAACTTTATAAGGCTTAAGTTGCATACTATAATTATAGTACTTAGAGCTGCATTGTTTTGTTTCAAAACTGATAACTTAAAGTCATTTCACACATAGAATGCGTCCTAAAATTGTGGATCTTAATAGTTGTTCTATACTAGCTGCTATCACACTGAGCTTAGGTATAGCTACCATTCTTTATCTAGTCAGATATTTTCCATAAAAAAAAAGATTTATGCTGCAGAATTAAGAGAACCGTGCTATTCCCTCTCACTTTGTGGATGCCATTGTTTTGGAGTCAAAATTTTATTTCACTGGGTCACGTACCTAAAGATATCATTGTGAAGATATCAAGGGTGTAAATATATATATATATAATTATGTGTGTGTGAGTGTGTGTGTGTGTGTGTGTTTATTAATGTTCATAAACGATAGTCAATTAAAAATAGATGTGGATTTGAGGTTACTCTTTTGGATATGGCTGTGCAAACTACTACCACAAAAAGTGGAATTTTTTTATCTGTAAGCCAGAAAATGAGTACATTTAAACTGAGTGGCTTCATACCACTTTGAAGACTAGTTTTATACTATAATAAGTTTCTGTGAAACTAATTAGGGGACTTCAGTTTAGTTAGCTTTCAATTTCAATTTTTATATAATAGCAAGTAAGAAAAGAGTTTAAGCTGGAAAATTTTGTAATTCTGAATCAAGTTCCCAGAAAATGTCATTGGAAATAGTTAAATAGTCATATGAAAGCCATGCATTGAAAATTAAGTGAAATATAACCCTTTTTATGCAAAGTTAGCTTGAAACTCTGTTCCCAATTATTAAATATATTTGACGTCACAGCACAAGCGCAAGCATGCACACAATAAACACCAGGTACATCGTTAGAGATTGAATCTAGTTCTTGCGAGGAGTTCTCATTCGGAGGCTGGGGCAAATCTTTATTTTTTTTCAACTGCCAGCTACAGAGGGCGTAGTGTCAGTACAGAAGCTGAGCTGCCTATGTTGCAATTATTGTAAGTGGGTTTGCAGCATTTGAAAAAGAAATTGAAAAATAATAATGCCAGTCACTTGCATTATTGGAATGCATTATTGGAATGCACTTTCAAGTGTGTACTTACTTACTTTAAATATAATAAGCTGTGTTAATCGGTCTTTATTTAACAATATTAATTTTCACCATAGTTAGTACTTTTGGATGGTGAGGATGAAGTGGGTAAAAAAATAGAATTAATCAGTAGCGTTATTTTTAAGAAAAATTATCTTTATCCAATCAATCAACGCTGACTCTCAAAAATGGAAAAAAAAATTCATATATATTTTAGATATCTAGCTATCACACAACTATAGCTACCATTGAATGTAGACCAAAAAGAAAAAATTACAAAAAACCCAGCTGGATTTTGTAAAAGTTTAAAAAACTGGGATTGCATTAGATAAATTTAATATAATAATGGTGTTAGCTAGCTAATATAATAGCTACTTCTAGTCACAGCTAAACTTTGAAACTAGGGCTGGCTTAGTCTCATATAAGCAGACCCTTAACAACCCTTTACCCGCTACACGGGGGGGGGGGGGAGAGCTGTAAAGAGTAGAACAGGGGGTCTGGCTCCACCACGAGACTAGTCTGGGGGGGGGGGGGGGGGTGTTATGAGGGCATGAGTGTAGGAAGCAATTTTAGAGTGTACAGGCCAATCAAGCTATCACATTTGCCTAGCCTACGATACTGGGTGGGGTTTAAATGGTTTAAATTTAAAGAATCCCAAAATTGACATAATAGTACAGAGATGTGGAATGATGAAAGCATCATATAAATACTGATCAATCATGCCCAAATGCTAATCATACCATGTCAAGGAAGAATTTTTAAGTTTGACAGAATCTTAAATTACTCTGACTTTTATCTTAATCTGTTTAGATAGACAATGTAGTAGAAGGTAAAGTCAAATTACCAATTGCAAAGATTGTGCTACAAGGACACCTACCACGAGAATTGAAAACTTCTTACAATCTATTTCTCTGCAAGACTTTTTGCAAGATCTCTTTGGAAACAAAATGAGAGTAATGAGCTATCTGTTACGCGGCTTGAGGAACTTATTTTGTCACCGAACATTTTAGTTACCGGACCAAAAAAATGCACATGTGTAAGAGAGATCAAACATTTAGATTGTTTCTGAAAAAAGTGTAGCGGCCAGCCGCTACGGTTCCTACACCTGTGATAAGAGTGACCGAAGAATCATGTAGGTCACGTCAGAGATGTTGTTGATTAGCAAAGTAGAGAACGAACAATCAATATAATTCATAATCAATAATAAGCACAAAAATCGGATACACAAGATACAGATCGGTCAAAAGACACGTGATACAAAATGCAATGAATGACGTAATCAATGATGCATGAGTCATGATTGTTATATATATTTCCAACAAGAGATTAACAACAGAAGCGTATAGCTAACTACATTAAAACTAACAATTGACTTCATACCTTGCCCCATTTCATCTTGTGATAATTGCAGACAAGATATATCATGATGTAGAGTGTAAGTATTCTTTATATTATGGCTTACTTAAGCTATCATGTCATTTGAAGGGGAAAAAAACAAAATACAAATATTTGCAATGGTTTACTATAGTCTAGATTTCAAAAATGTCTGTCTTTCACATACATCTTGATTTTCAAAAGCTAAAGGAGACTTATATTAGCATGCATGATTATTTAGTCATATGATAATTAGGAAGTTTAAGTTTGGTCCAGTACTCAAGCCAAACTGACAGTTGAATATCATTATTCACGTGTCAAAATGTTCACTTAGTCATCTAACTGCAAGACTAACAAGCATAAAGCAGCTTTTTTATTTTCTGGTATGCTTTATGAGCATAAATTTAGTGTACAGAATTAAATTTTGAATTTTTACAAAATAACTCAACTTGTAAAAGAATATTGTACTGTTTTTTGACACACAGTCCCTAGAACACGACTAACCTTTAATCTTATTTGATGCAAACACTAATGATATTCATACTTTTGAACTTTCCAATACCTTTATCACCTCTGTCTTGTTAGAACAACCCACACACAATCTGGCTCAAGTAAGTGACCGAAACGGAGTGAGCAGATACTTGTATTCTGCCACATACTTTTACCTCATTGGCTCATAAAGTAATATTCATCACACAACAGTCTAATTGTACCATAACTCATACATATCCACCTATCTTGTATTTTCAAGAATATTTTTTTAGAAAATGATATCCATTTTATGGGCAGTATATTGACTCGCATATTTCAACAGATAATGCTACTTTTATGCCCATTTAGCTACCCTGCTTGAAGGCATTTGGCTTAATGCAGCTATGTATACACGTAGGAATATAAAAAGTGGTTTGAAAGGTTCAAAATTTATAATCACTGGGCAGTTAAAAATGAGAAATTCTATATATAATATAATATTTTTAACATACTTCCATCAAAATTGATCTGCATGCAATACTATTGTTTTCTTTCTTAGTTGATTGTAGGACAAGGCATTAAAATTGATATTGTATGACTGCATGACTTGCATCCAGAATTCTAAATATGTATAGGTATAACACATGTAAAAGTAGCTCCCTTACACATTTGTGTAGCAACCCATTGGTATCACTAATACTAAATATACTACTTGGTGTTATTTCAGTATCTACAGTATATTTTTAAGATTAGTAAGTTAATGGATGATGGAGGATTGTTAATCTTTTTGGTCATCATGGTTCACCTATTTTCAGAGATCATGGTACAACAACCAGCTTGGTGTTTAAATGACGTTACGATGCTTCTGATGTTCTCTTCACAGAGCTGCATAATGTTTCGGTTATGTTGTGGTCAGACTTAAGACTGGACAGCCAAATGGATCGCATGCTATTTGTTGATGTGTTGGGAAAATTTTAGTGTAAAATAAGCAACTGTTACTCTGCCTTGTTTGGCATATTCACTTATCAATTTCTCTTTAAGGAATGGGAAGCAATATTGTGTTTAGTAAAGATGGTCTTGATGTGGTGGGAGAAGTAATCTAATAAAACTAGCTAGGCACTACTCAAGTTTTAAAAAATTTAGTCCTTTGTGCATCATTTAAATCACCTACGTCATTTCCTACTGCAAAAGGGACTTTCCTTAGCTCAGTTTTGTTCATACTATTCGACTAAAAAAAAAACTGTTTCTCTACGTAGCTACATAAATAACTAACAAATAAATTAAATTTAATTACAATAGCTCAACATTTTTTTGTTTTTAAGCGAAGACATCAATTTCTTTTGGGTAATTACAGAACTAATTTTTTTTTTTTTGGAATTACATACACACTAATTAATGTATTGGTAAGTACACACATCAATCAATTGTAATTACATATACTAATCATGTTTGGAAATTACATAACACAAGTCATGTTTAATAACACACACACTAATTGATTTTAGTAATGACAAGTACTAAATGTTCAGTAATTACAAAAACTAATCCATTATTGTAATTACACTTACTAATCAAACTTCGTTATGAAAACTCTCCCCTCACTCCTCCCTTGCACTTCCAACTTGATGTTTCTGTCCTGAATGCAGCTGTTACTAATTCAAGATGTGTGTGGGTTTATATAGTTCCATGACCCTGGCTAACCAAAAAAGTGACTTTGGAGCAACAACATTAGCTAGATGCCTCAAAGTGTGTAATCATTCTACTTCAACTCTAGACTAGGGACACCACATATCTAACAGGAAACAAAACCTCATAGTTTAGCCACTATTACACAATTAAGCTCTTGTATCACTATGGGTGCCTCTAGCTTTACAGCATTAATAAATGGGTACTGATTAAACAAGGTTGTGCTTCTTAGTTAAAAATATAATAGTTATACCAATACAAAAATATATAAAAAAATATTCAAGTAGCAATTTGAATAAATGATACAACTAGCATAAAAAATCAACTGAAACACGTTGTTCTATATATCTATGTCAGTATGACTCATTAACATCGTTAACTTATTAGATGCATGTGATGAAAAGACTGATCTTAATTTAAATTCTTTTTAAGTTACTCATGAAATGTGTAATAATCTTCAGCATATTGGTAGACATTACAAATATCTTCTCTCTTACGATAGCGATATCTGTGAGCTGTTATCATAAACAATATCAATGTGATTACTCCAATAATTAAATAGATAATCAAATAATCAAATATACACCCAAAATTGGTCTTATACTTGCTGCCGATAGAAAAATATAACAAGGCTGTTGAAATCAATCGAAATACTGCCTTAGTAAAGTAATATAGTCCAAACAAAAGTCCTTTCATGTATCGAGGACTCTGACAGCAAATGAATTGCCAAACTGCTATGTAGAATAACAGTTGACTAAATGCCAAACACACTTGTAAGAAAGCAGGTAGTAAAAACTCTGGTGTTGTTACATTGAGGTTGTCTATGGAACTGATATTGACTATTAAACATGTATCTCTGAGGGAATAATGCTCGTCTCTGGATATTATGCCACAGGCTATCATAATAAATTGTATTAATGTTACAAGTATTAAACTAATACCAATTCTTTTCAAACTAGTGGGACTATACTTGGAAATACATTTTCGAATGCTGAAAAGAAAGAACAGGATGAAAATAATGACAATAAGTGGAGAAAGAATAGAATTTTTAATTATTAGAGTATGTAAAAAATTTGAATTGGCATGACTCCTATAGTAGAGCAGTTCTGTATTTCCAGTTAATTCCAGCAAGAAAAATGGGCTTAAAGTAATCAATACTTTAACTATATTTATCATGACCTTTACATCTTCTACTTGCTCTGTTGTGAATGGTCCTCCATATCTTTGTTTTCCAAAGTCTAATCTAGATGGACGTTCATCATCACAATACGTGAATGCACTTCTGCTAATTGGTTTTTTGTGTTTAATGGCAAAGTGTATAACACCATAAACTAACTTGTAAGGATTTCTATTTGAAATATGATGTTGAAATATGAAACTATATTTTTCTACCACAAACAGTATAATCACTGAAAAAACAACAGAAATACTGAAGCCAACATCAAATCCAATTATGATTCTATTCGAAATGAACACTGTACTCTTGTGAATTGCCAATGTGGAATCAAATGAGATTTTACAAGTTTTTACCACTAATTCTGTTAATTTCTCTACAAATAGAACCATAATTAGGTAGCAGTCAGACTTAATGGTGGGCTCATCTCTAAGTTGCTCTATTCCAAACTGGATGATATTGGTAATGAAAAATACTCTTCCAACCCAATAACTTATAACTGAAACTGATATTAAGGAGGCTAGTATGTAAAATTTATAATCTGTAGTATTTACTATTGAGGATAGCACAACACACAGCAGTAGAATGAATGATTCAAATGCTATCATAAACTGAGTACTCACTCTCAAGACTTTGTACTGTCCATATTTAGTGTCAGCAACATATCCTGCTAAAGGTGAAAGAATTGCAATAATAGTTTCTATTCCTAACAATACGCTAGCATTAAAGCTGTTCATTATCTCAATTGCAGAAGATGGCTCGAAAAGTATATAGTATATCAAGTTATTTGCCGTATGCCAGGAGAGAATCAATAGCACAGCTTTATATCTAGTCCAGAAGCTAAAAAATTGAGTCTTCCAACAAATCATATTGGCCATTGAAGGTACGATTATTATCGAAATATATGAATCGACGTGATAACTAGCTAGATATTTTAAAAAATTCCCTTGTTGTAGCTATTTATAGTCTCAGAAAACTGTTGTCTTTTTTATACATTGATCACACGCATTTACTTAAAATGAAACTGAAACTAACATAAAGTCGATAACGCGTGGCTTTCCACAGTGGAAAGAACTGTTGAGTGGTTTGCTATTCTCAGTAATGTCCTGATTTGAAATAGAAAGTACACAATAGGTAGACAACAAAAGCGAGGGATCTACTGCCCACAGAACCTGGAGCTGCCGTCCAGAGCGTAGCAAGGGCATACGGCCCGAAGGGTTAGACGGGCGGTAGTCCCCGAGATTTCTTTCCTTCTGGCATTTAGTAATCCTGGTGCAAAGCACTTATGCTGGATAGAATGCCAACTTCACAATACAAAAGGGGGTCAGCTATGTTCTAAATAATAGTTAGCGGCTGCCTCAAAGGGAACTACCGTTAATGCGAGTCCCCAAAGGCTCTAAGTTAAGGTGCCCCCGTGCGCTACACTTGAGGCCTGAGAGATCCTAAATGCGACAGTCCTTGACCTGTGCAGCACCTAACTAGTCCTAGCAACTGTTTCTAACAACCCCAGCTGTAGTGAAGGGCATCACCTGACGAATTTTGAACATAGCGACCGTTCCTAATAGCACAATTGGAGGGACTCTACATATAAAAGTCCTGCCGTGAAGGTGGGGAACTACTTATAGAATCCCTCCTTGAAGGACCTAAGGGATTTAAGGTCCCTCTGTCACAATACATAAACTGCACCAGCTATGCAGTGTTAAATGTTATAGGAAGATTTACATTATGTAAACATTACAAGTTCCCTTGAAATTTATTTTAAATGTAACACTATCTGTATTAATACTGAATATGATTGTGATTCTATCACATATAATTATGTCATTGTATACTTTGACCATTTCTACGTATTTAAATGTAGCTAAATATTATAAATCTCCTCGATGTAACGAAGACTGATACTGACTGAGGTCACTTAGCTACTCAAATTTGTCTGAATGTAATTTTATCTTTCAACTCTACAATTTGGACATCCTATTTGAGACACAAAATAATGTGTAAGTCATAATCCAAACTTGAAACTAACGAGTTCACCTTTACTTGACAAATGTGCCAAAATTTCTTGCTAAAATTATACATAATTTTGATTTTGTAAAATGACAAACCACAAGCCAGCTACTTACATTCAAGGAAGATGATATCAATGGACTGCATCTGGTCTTAGCATTTCATAATTTAACTAATTCAATTTAATTGTATGTCATTACCTGATAAAAATAATCGGATATTATTCAAAGTACTATTTAATTCAAGTACTCCTGAGTGAGTATGGTGACATTATTCACTCCCTCCAAAATGAAACTATAGAAGAAAGAGAAATGCTGACAACTGAATATAAGGTATACGCCATCCAATAGTCTGGCAATGTCTCAGATTGTGAGAGATTCTATCGCTGTGTAGATAGAGGGTAGAAATAATGAGTTATGTACGCTATTAGTGAACGCTACGTAGTAGTAGGCATGAACACCTATTCGCATTTTTTGGAAAAAACCCTTTACCAGTCTAGTTAGGGACTAGCGTGAGGCAAAATACTTTACCCAACTGAAGTCTAGCCTGCGACACTAAGTTGTAGTACCTGGGGTTGCTTAAAGTACGCCATAGCAGGTGGTATCTAGCATTTTTAAGAGGTGGCTCTGTTTGAAATAGATAGCTAATAGCAAAACAATAAATAATGCAGGAGGGACTGAAGGAAAATGCACTTATATTTCATGATATAACGTCACACCAACTAAGCTAAGACAAGTTTACCAATACAGTTAAATCTGCATAGTGTGTGTGTCCACCTGTGCCCCCCCCCCCCCAAGCTATACCTCTAGGGGCCAGTGCCCCCTGCCACCACCCCCTCCCCCCCCACTTCCATTTTATCGCTCCTGTAATGTGACTGTCCAGAAGTGAAATGAATGAACTGCTAAATCAGGAAGTAACAAGAACAGAAAAGTTAAATGGGTGAACCATGAAAATATGAAACAGAGAAAAATGTAAGCAACAACAACTAAACTCCACAATTAATGTGTAATAGTAAAACTCTAGAATCGGCACATGGTAAAATAAGTGCGTCCATTATAGTCGGGCGTAGTAGATCCTTTACCTTCTATTACTGGGGAAGGAAAGGTTTGAGGACGCTACTAAATATGTTGGAGCCACCCGATTCAAGGCGGCGGCTCAATTAAAATATCTGAGGACAACTTGGCTCAAGGAGAAAAGAGGTGGTTTTTAACACAATGGATACTGAAAGACTTGCTATAGAAGGTTATAATTGCTGGAGGAGAAGTTTTTGCCATACTTACTATTGCTATTTGATTACCTCCACCAACTCTAGGAGTCACAAAAATCAATTGTGATTGTTGTTCCTCAACTCAATGACGTAGTGGAGGATTAGGCGTTTATTTTTTGCATTAGCAATACTAGCAGGCTAATCTAGCTAGCTTGATGAACATCCACAATTTTGTTTGGTCCTGCAGTAAGCTGTAACATCTGTCAAAGTTAAAATACAGCCTAAATATTTAGGTACGTGCCGGTAGCTCCACGTATGATAAAACCTAAATTGCACGTGGTTTATAAGATCCAAGAAAGCTGGGGTGTCAATGAACTTGTGGCAGCAATTTTCGTATTCCTCCAGAACAGATTTAGTATGTCCACGTCCTAAGTCCAAGTCCCCAGACCCTAGTTACTCAAGCAGCTGGGAAGGAAAAGAACATAACAATACAATTTGTACTTCTTGCGTAAAGTGCAATTGTGCGTGGGTGGCTATAAAATTTGCGTACAAATATTTTAGCCTGTCTCACCGCTGCACTTACCTATATGAGCTCCGAGCTGAAAGGTGCCAAATGACTGATTCAGTCAATTTACCTTTCCAGCTGAATTCTCAGACTAGGGGATTGTAGTCTCGCGGGCCAGACCCTTTACCCAATCGTAAGAGAAAGAAAGGGGTCAAGTTCACGTATGCGTTTGGTCTTGCACTGTCAGCACAAGTGTAACCACTGCGGTAATATAGCTTTGATTACGCGGTAATCATGGTTCAGGGTGATTTTAGCGCGCTGAAATTACTGTCGACATGGATGAACTGCAGCGGTGGCTGAGAGTGCTCGAGTATTCGGACTTACACTGAAGGAGAAACAGTTGGAAGCAATCGGGATACATTACCAACAGGCTATGGAAAGTCCGTTGCAAGACGTTTCTGGCATAAGCAGCAATTCATTCCTACAGTTCCATAGAAACCAAGCTAAATTTGCGCGCGAACGTCTCTGTTTATATAGTGAGGTCACTGTCACTTAAAACCAATTACCGGTCCGAGAAATTCCAGGACCAGCGAGACCAAACGCATACGTGAACTTGACCAGACCCTTTCTTTCTCTTCATATTGGGTAAAGGGTCTGGCCCGCGAGACTAAGGGGATTGGGCTACGCCAGACTATGACCATTAGAAGACCGCAGTCATTAGAAGACCGCCATCTTTAGAAATCGTGATCATTAGAAGACTCCGATGAGTGACAACAAACAACCAAAAATAAAATGGTCAATAAAAAAAGGTTCATTCTGAAAAAAAGAGGGGCTGGTATGACACTACTGTGACCTAAACTGGCGGAGCCGACCCTTTACCTTCTTTGTTGGTGGGCGGGACCAACAAAGAAGGTAAAGGGTCGGCTCCGCCAGACTAACTGTGACCCTCACCACCCTCAATCTGCCACTACTAGTATAGCTAAATTGATTCCTAATTATATGTTTAGCTAGTAATGAATTGTGCAAGCTGGTGTGTGTGTGTGTGTGTGTAAAAGTAAAACTATGGCCAATATGAACTCATATTATCTAAGTTCATAGTCAATCTTTCCTTCTGTTTTGTTTTTTTTTCTTTTTCTTTTTTTTTTTGTTTTCTTTTTCTCGCCTTTGCATGATACGAAAGTGAGGCCTACAGAGCCATTCATATTTGAATACATGGAAATGTAATAAGTTTGAGATAATAATTTTACACATAGTTATAGCGTGCACAACATGTATACTTAATAGAAATAAAATCTTCATAACATAATTTAGATGTACTTCTCTTCAATGTTTTCTAATTTATCCACTCCAATTTGTGGCAATAGGTTATGTTGTGCTATAGACTGCAGTACATGAGGTGGAATGTGTCTGGAAGCTTTCTCTATGAGTTTAGCAGATGGCACCCAGGGAGTAGCTAATTGAACCTTTGGAGACGCCATTGTAGAAGTAGCCTTCCTTTGAAATGTTACTGAAGAGACAGAGAAAATAAAGTGTGTATAATACTCAAAGCAACAAATACATAAAAATATAATAATATAATATCATTGCTACTTAAATAGTTTATGATCTCTTATTAGCCTCTATTAGCAAAAATTACTGAATATTATCCTAATATAATATATTTTTATCCTTATTCATCAATCACTCATAGCTATACCAGAAATACCACACATCCAATAAAAATCATAGGTTGAAAATGCTGCATTTAATAATTATCGTAGACAACTCAACTAATAAACTAATTTATACGAGCAACATGAAGAGGTTAATTGTAGTACTAGTATAAAGAGTCATATCCATGTCCCCATATATTGAGAACTGTGTTGTTTAGTTCACTGTAGATAAATAAAAATGTAATGATAAGCCTTTTTCATTTATAATAGAAGTATCAAATAAAAGCAGCTAGTTTTTAAGTTGAACTTTAACTATTGTAACATGACACTGACTATTCCACAATAGTGCTATCTATACAAAAATAAATAAGTGAAGCAAGAACAGCTACTAACAAAAAATATATGTAACTGACAAACAGTAGCTAGTTACAAAACACTGAATACTATATTACTTAGCTAATATACCAAAAAGCAGCCTTGTGTGGCTAGGCCTTAGATTGTCACTAACTAAAGACTAAGCAGATAATTTAACAAACATTTTAAAAATTACAAGTAAAACTAATATTCAAATTGGTATGGTTAAACAACCAACTAAAACTGTCAACTTCAATGTCACACTATTTCTAGATTGGGCTAAATCAGGGTGTTCCTTTCTGGGCCACAAGTAAGACCATCACCCTCTCTACGACAAGTCTGGTAGCATGTGTGATATTATCAGCATGATGAGAGTCAATTGGAATATAAATTTATGCTACTGCAATGCCAGTTAACCTGAAAATTGTCAAAAAATGATAAAATTTGTACATGTAGCTATCTTTATAGCTAACAAATTTTAGGTAGCTATTTCACACGCTACTAGTTGTGTGTGTGTTCATTATACGGAGATGTTTATTACAGTGGCATCCATTAGATTCTACTGTACTCTAGTATGCTAAAACAAGACTGTAGTTGTGGTTCAATAAAAACAGAAATAAAACAAAGTATATTACTTTAGAATAATAGCTACTAATTATAATTTTAACCACATAAAATTATTGTATTTTTACCATTTGAGCTAAGGACATCAAATTCAGTATTAGGCAGCTATTTGGCAAAAATTAAATGTACAAAGCCACTATCTAGTAACACTCAAGAAAGCTACACTACAACTTAGATAGATTGAAACTTTTTCACCTAAAGGGGTCTAGAAAAAAGCAAAGTAAAAATGTGAAAAAATCTTAGTTGTCGCCGGGGATTTGAACCCAGGGCCACCAGCTTTAGCCACCGGTGCTCTAACCACTGAGCTACGACAACCCCTCTACTTCCAAGACTCTCACATTTTTCCCTTTATACTGTTGAGTAGTACCGCTTGCTGCAGTCTCGAAGGTTGTCGTAGCTCAGTGGTTAGAGCACCGGTGGCTAACGCTGGTGGCCCTGGGTTCGAATCCCCGGCGACAACTAAGATTTTTTCTCATTTTTCCTTTGCTTTTTTCCAGACCCCAGTTTCAATCTAGTTTTTATGAAGGGTCAGAACTTGATAACTAGATAGAGGTTGGCCATTACTAATATGGCAGATTTCATTTGAAACTCAAAGTTGGAATGACAAACTTAGAATTTTTCTAATATAATATAGTTAGCTACTTACAATGGATGTGTTACTTATGTTGGATGACCTAGTTCTCAAAATTGGTAAATTACCTTTTATAGAAGTACTCCTGCTCGTCCCTCCACAATTGCTTGCCGTCACACTCACAGCGTACATGACATCCTTTTCCAAATTCCGAATGAAAATTTCTGTCTCAGATAGCATGTATTCCTTCTTAGGAGAGATAAAACTGGACACTGTAACGGTGTAGCTATTCACCTGTTGCTCTGGATTTAGTGGTGGTTTCCATAAAAACTGAACGTCCACTGACTTGTCATCACGGGACGAATCTGAATACTTTTCTTCATATTTTAGTTCTGTTGGCGGTTCAGGGGCCACTAGATAACATCAGGTAGTATTAACCCATTAGCTATCATAATTAATTAGAACAATATTAGTTTCACTTACTTTTATATAATAATGTCAAGATTTTACTGCGCTGGAAGTTGACACCACAGTACAAGGTAATTGGAAGAATGCGTAAGGGAACTGATACATTTAAAATGGATGCCACTGAAGATACTGACTTTGTCATGACTTGTGAAGCTTCAATTCCTCTGTATATCTGTACTGGACCTGGTTTACTCTCATTGGTGAAAGACACACTAATAGGTGCTCCTTTGTAGCCTATCATCACAAACCATCCCAGGAGGTTGGATTGTACTTCACATTTAATAATGAATGGGTGAATCTGTTCTCCTGGATATCGAGGAGGACAAAACTCCCGTACACCTGCTGGTACAAGCTCTATGTCTACAGTATATACCATCTCCAGGGTCTGCAATGCTGAGATATTATTTCAACAAGAAATATGATAATGAAATTACATTTGTGGATAAGAATATTAGTTACTTTACCATAGAATATTGTAACGATACTCTTTGCAAAGCAGCCTCCCATTCTTTTCGTAATAAATTCTGGAATCCTTGAACTCTCACGCTTTCCACACGATACCTGTACGACGCTTATCGTTTATAGGTAAAGGGTTACTCAAGCACTTATATTGCTGTAAAACTGGCATCTGTTAGTGATGCTCTGATGTCGCAGCTCTCAATTGTTGAACAAGTGACGCTTTAATATGATCTCAATCTCTCAGCCCTATCTCGTTCAAATGAATACATTCATCCCTCTCGAGCTGTAAAAATTGAGTGGTCGCGGTCGCACCTACGCTAATTGTACACGTATAATACAATACTCACAGTAACTATTTGTCAGGGACAAAAGTTCTTAGCTAAATACTGGCAGTCACCTGAATGTTTGATACTTTTAGCGGGCAACTTCCGCCTCAAACATTGTCCTTGGGTTCTGTGGAGGTCCCTGCTTATAGAAAATTGTTCCTCCAGCACATGCCTGAGTAGAAAGTGTGATGCAGAAGTTAGTAGTTTAGAAGTTAGAAGTTTAGAAGAAGCAAAAAGCAAAAATTGAAGAAGTTTATCACCAGTTAACATTTACTAAGGAACCTTTGCGAAAGGACAAACCTCCCGAAGAGACCAAAAGTCCCGTCCCCAGATTTGGTCACAGGTAGGAAGTTTTACTGTATAGCACTCAAACCTTTCGTAACACAGGCTCTAGCCATGAACAATGTTTTTGGGTAATGATTTTGAGGTTAGATTCGAATCTTTTCTTTTCAAGTCGGAAAAAGTTGCTGCGATTGTATTGAAGGCCTGATTCTAGACAAAATTATGTAGGAAAAACAGTCAGCCATTTACATAAGCTGTCAAAACCTACAGGTAGCCTGCTACTTCAAGCGGTAAGAATGACTAGTTTTATAAATTATACTAAGAACCATTACTCAGACTAGGGACAGCTCTATTTGCAATGATAAAGATTTAGCTTGCTCGCCATTTCTGCAAAGTAGGGCACGAGGAAACCTAACCGATTTACATAACGATAGTTTTAATTTGGATTCCCTTTTAACTCCCAGTGCAGCCCAAGAAAATGAATAATACAAAAGCAACCACTTACATGAGGTAAAGAATTATTTTGTGTTTAATTATCAATGGTTATATTTAAAGCTGCAAGTATTTTTTTTAGAATATTAATGCTAAGGAAGCTACTACTACTCGAGGAAAGCTGAGGTAAGTACGTAATTCCATATTTGTTAGCTAAATATGCAAAATAACTCTGGCCTTTCTTTTTTGTAGCTAAGAGCTTGTTGTCAACAGTGACTGATTCAAACAGTCAGAATGGCACTACAATTTGGTACTACAAAAGTTACCACAGCTCAAGAAAATGAGGTAAGAAAGTAATTTTGTATTTGTGTGCTAAAATTGATTGTCTTTTGTTTTTGTAGCTGAGAGCTTGTTGTCAAGAATTCTAGGTAATTCAGATAGTCAAAGTAACTTAATTTGATACTACAGAAGTTATCAATACTCAGGAAATTGAGGTAAGTAGTAATTCCATATTTGTTGGCTAAAATTACAAATAATAACACTGGTTTATTTCTTTTATCGTAGCTGAGAGCTTGTTCAAGAGTTACTGGTAATTGAGATTATCAGAATGGCAGATGTTTGATACTACAAAAGTTACCATTAATTAGGTAAGAGAGTGATTTTGTATTTGTTTGCTGAAATAATGTCATAACTGCTATTATAGTGTTTGCATGAACTAAGCTAAAACATAGTAACAATACTGTAGTTTATGTTACCTAACTATCAGGCTCGCTCGCCATTTGTGCTCAAGCACACCACTAGTTTATATTATATGTTTGGACGTATGTCTGTCATTTTGTACTTAGACCTTCTCTTATTTTTGTGTTAGCTCGTTGTTTGACCCCGTCCCAAACTTCACTAAATGGAATCCTCCGGTTTAACGATCATTACCCGTATCATCCTAAAAATTGAATTGTTTACCGCTCAGAATTCTTAGTTAAAACTCAAACTTAATGGTGATGGTAAGTTAATAAGCTATTTGTCACAGTTATAAGCCCTACTAAATTGAAAATTCTTTGTCCACTAGAGTAACTATGAAGGTAAGCCTTGTGTAGGTATGTTCAGTTGTGTGAAAGAAGACGTATAAATTATGCTACTTGTTTTTGTTGCTTTTTTTTTTCAGTTCTAACTGTTGCAGGGAGTGGTTACTATGGCATTGAATGTATACACGTAATTTAAACTTGACTTTTTTTTAGTAGCTTAAGTGTTGAAGTTAAAATTAATCGTTTAACAATAGTGTAGTTTTAGGCTTGCTCGCCATTTGTGCTCAAGCACATCACTAGTTAGGTACTACTGACACTTCCACTAATAAAAATGGCTATATCTAAAGAATGATGCATTAAGATGTAATATCTTCCATTTTTAATAGTCTCGCTGCCAGTTTAACATAGTGGTCCTTGCTGGTCAATTGAATAGGTAAAGGGTCAAACTATAATGAGATTACAGGCAATATTGTGTAACCATTTCAACCTATAATTCTCAAAAGGATTGGGACCTCAGCGCTGTAGCTATTTCTGATAGGGCGAATGTTTCATGTCAGTTTTGAATAGATTACGCCAACTTTTATAAACAAAATTATCTGTTATAACAAACATATTATAACATGTATATAATTATATATAATATTTAAATATGTCACCAATAGCAATCCTTTAAAAACCAGCTTGGTGTTATACCCAAAAGGGTAAAAATATAAGTAATTATTTGATTTTCCATAGAGCCTGATTTTTTTTAATCACAACATATCCCACTCCACCGGGTAAAAGTTTGCCTTCAAGATGAAATTCCACTCCAAGTCCAGACATCTCAACTATCACAAAAGCCTCAGGAACAAGCTCTCAAGCAAGTATGCCAATTTCAACATTGGTGGTGATGTAAGTGCAACGGTGAGCCGCCCCTCAGCTTTGCAGCAAAGTTGGGGGGTTTTTGTCAAAGCCTTAACAATAGGTCCACGGTCGTATTGAAGAGGGGGGGGGGGAGGGAAGGTACTATTCTCCCAGTAGTTTATATATTGCTATTTCATTTACTAGAACTTAGCATAGTTGTGGTTAATTAAAAGTAGTAGCTATGAGAAACAGGGGCAGATCAATAAACACATAATGAATTAAATCAAATTTCAAGCAACCCATCATGTTTGAGAAAGATACTTTATAAGTGTTAATTATGAAGATTATGACATATTACTTGTGATGTTAAAAGCATGAAACAACAATAGTTCTTTCTGCTAAAAAAAAACACAACACAGGGGATGAACCAAAAGGGAAATTATAGTTATTGTAAGAAAACAACTTGAAGTAATTCCTGTTGTTTTTTAGTTATATCACAGGAAGGTAGATAAACATATATCACAATCCAATATTATTATTGGCGAGCGAGCGTAGCAACAGCATTAATTACTGGAAAATTCATTATCCACTAGACGAACCGCGAAGGTAAGTCTTGCGTAGGTATGTTCAGTTGTGTGAAAGTATTGTGCATTACAACTACTATTAAGAATATCACAAAGAAATTTTTAAATGACGTGACTTGATTTTGTTGCTTCTTTTTCAATTCAAACAGTTGAGGGGAGTGGTTACTATGGCATTGAATCCCCTTTACCGTATATGCGTAATTTAACAACTCAACTTTATTTCAGTAGTTTGAATAACAATAGTGTAGTTTAAGGCTCGCTCGCCATTTGTCCTCAAGCACACCACTAGTAGGTAGAAATGCCTACCATCACAAACACCTACCCTCATACACACACACACACACACACACACTCCATCACAAACACCCACACACACACACACACACACATTCCATCACAAACACTTGCACGCACACTCCAATTGTTTCATCCTTTGACTTTTGTTTTAATGGCAGAATGTGGTAGGAAGGAAAAGAACACAACATATTAATAAGAATGGTCCAGATGATAGATACAGATTTTGGGTGACATGAAAATAAATAAGGTGTAGAGAGTGTGTGCAAGTCACGATAAGACTACAACGTTGCTCTTCAGTTGGTCAGTACTAGAAAACTCATTGTTTGTCACAAACTTTCCTTCACGAGATCGTTGCCGAAGGTACGAGATAATCAGTGCATAAAACACCACAGTTAAGAAGAGTGTGATGATAAATAACACAGCCAGGACTATGATGGAAATCAGATAAGGATTACAGCTCATACCTGCAAGAAAGAGGGAGAGAGATGGGGGGAAATATTGGTTAAGTAAGTACTCCCAAAATTTACAAAAGGAAGTGCAACAAGGTCAATCAGCAGAGACACTAACTATTACTGCCAAGCATGCTTCATGCTGTAGTATTCAAGTTCACACGATGTCTTTTTTTGTAAGTCATACTTGAGCATTAAAAGGCATAAATAATTCATTTGGACTACATGTTATTTGTTACTTGCCTTTGCCACTCTCAGTTAGCTAGAGAGATCAATTGCTTGAACATTATATTTTGACATAAATTAAACTCCTTCATATTTGTGAGCTGCTCCGTGAAAACCAGACATTTCCCTCTAACCTTTGTCTAACTCTCTGCCAAGTTTCATTTTCTAAAGCGATTGTTTTCTTGGCAAGTGAGCATGTCAAAAATGGGAACTCTAAAGTTAGCCATTCTCCGCGAATTTCCAATTGGAGTGTCACGAACAATAAACATTTTGAAGTTACCGACTTCAAACGTGTGGAAGTTTAAATCGCTTAAGTGCACGCTGGCTCAAATAGCTTATTTTAAAGCAGAAAGTATGATTTTTCTGAAAATGCCTAAATCTCAAGTTTGAATTTTTTAGGGAAACACCTGGTTTTTGCAGAGCCCCTCACATTTCGCTTCAGTTCAAATCTTGAATCAACCAATTTGAACTTAACATATTAAACCAATGAAATTCAACAACTGCACAAAAGTTATGTGGAAAATAGGACACAGGTGGGCATTACCTTTATATTGATGCTTTATCAAGTCAATTATGAATCGTCAAAAATATTATTCATTGAATTCACTAAAGTGCCCATTGTTCATATGCAATACTCTTTATGAAAATATTCAACGAATTCATTGCAGACTTGAGTCTCCAGAAAGCTATGCCATAAATTTGCTTAACGAAACAAAACTTTATTCATTTCCACCATCTGGAGTTCATCACTTAGCCGTGTATTATCCAATCCACCATTCATTTTTAACTTAATATTGTCATTTAAAATAATACGGTCACCACAAAAATTACGTTTTTTTCACGTTCCACTATTTCTCTAGTTTACTGTGTGTAACCTCATCACACTCTGGATAGCTACAACAATGCCTCACAAACATCTAAACAAGGTATTACTAGCTTACCTTCTTGTGCTCTAATGTCTCCAGTCCTGCTTTCTGTACCTGCCGATTATAAGCAATAAACCAAATTAAAAATAATAACAACATCAGGATTATAATAAATGGTAATGTAATACTGAATAGCTTATCGGTAATACATTCTGTAACTACCAAGCAAAATTCAATAAATAATCGTAATTAGAAATAGAATTATTTTGTTCAATTGATTCAATTTAATGATTTATTGCATTATAAGGTTTAATTAAATACCTTCTGATCTTTGATCTGCAGCACCAGCTGAAAATGTTCCTGGATCCACTACTGGTTCCCCTGTAGCTACAATATTGGTATCTGTAGTTAAAGGATCTGTAATGGCAGGCACTGTATGAAGAGCCACTCCAGCCCCAGATTGCTGCCCGCACTTGTCCACGGTAGTCACGGAAACTGAGACTGTATACTCCATGTTTGTGCTCATACTAACTTCCACCAATGTACTCGTCTCCTTCACTCTAGCCCGGGTGTTGCCATCGATGGTGACCATGTAGTGTTCCAGGTCGTAGTTATAAGGAGTAGTTATTGTCCAGGAGATTCTCAGGATAGCCTTTGTTTCCGTGCGCAGCAGTGTCGAGACTGTAGTACTTGCAGGGACTTGAGGAGTTTCTGTATAATAAAAAAATTTGGCTGGAAAGACACACGTACGTCCCCACATATATATAAACAAACATCCCCTATTCTCAATTCAACACCACTGTATAGAATATTAATACCATTATGCAGTACAACTAGTGCATTATATATATATATAGAATGTAGCTAGTCACATGCGAGCAAACTATTCCAGTAGATTTATGTTCTACAGCATTTAGAAATCAAGTACATTGAATGGTTGTTCGTGCACTCTGCATAAGCTTTTTTCTTGTTTAAGTTTAGCCGTTGCTACGTTCTAAAGCAATTACATTCTTACATTGTGAATCAGCAACATTGAAAAATTCTTGGCCTCTAATACTGTCCAGGCTACACTGGGATACCACAGCTAATAGTGTCCAGGCTACACTGGGATACCACAGCTAATAGTGTCCAGGCTACACTGGGATACCACAGCTAATAGTGTCCAGGCTACACTGGGATACCACAGCTAATAGTGTCCAGGCTACACTGGGATACCACAGCTAATAGTGTCCAGGCTACACTGGGATACCACAGCTAATAGTGTCCAGGCTACACTGGGATACCACAGCTAATAGTGTCCAGGCTACACTGGGACACCACAGCTCGAGGCCTTTGATTCCTAAAAGCAGCAGATTTAACGATATTCTAATTTAATTATTTGTGTGTGTGCGCACACTTAAGTAAATATTTTGAAGGAGCCATCCCATGACACTTGGAGGAGGAAAAGTATAAATAGAATGGAATGCAGCAACAAATTGAGGAATGATAAATAACACCAGTGTGGGGCAATTCACACCAGAATACTTAATGTTAATCATCACATGGAGACCGCTAATGATATTCACGATGTATTCACCCACAGATATGTAAGTTATATAATTTAGTACAATAAGATCGACTGAACATATTTTCCAGAGCCAACAAACAAATTGCTAACAGTGCGGGGGAACTCCAGGAGGCACTATTAAGTCCAGACACAACTGCATTCTTAAGCAACACTGGAACATGCAAGATTAGAATTCAGGCCGACTTGCTCACACTTGACTTACTATTACGCTCCATTGGTGAAGGAACTAAACCTTCCAGAACACAAACTCACATATTCCGCTCCCTGGTTGCACAATTCAATCCTAAGAGTTTCCATTACTAACTGGAATATGAACACTTTCCAATTTTTTTTTCCTTCACTCTCTTATCTCCTTCCCCCCCCCCCCCCTCCTCCATACTATACCCCACCTTCAGAACCCACCCCTCTCACCCCTCTGAGGCCTAACCACCTGAGGCTCTGACCTAGGTCAGCCCGCCAGAACTCCTGTGGTTGCAGCTTCATTTTCTACTCTCCTGTAAAACTACTTATCACTAATACTAACTTCACATTAACTTCACAATTTCAAAAAAAAAAAAAAAAAAAATTTAGCTACCAGATAAAATAGACACTATATTTAGTTCAAATAGTTTGTGGTATATTACCTGCATGTCTGACTGTGTACTGTGTGGCCAGTGAGATGTTGAGACCTCCACAAGCCAACTGCATGGGCGTGTCAGCCAAGTTCATTATTGTAATGGATAAGAATGAGTCCATTTGACTTCCTAGCAGGTAAGCGCTGGATATCTGACCTCTGAGGATGACCATGGGCTCCCTGTTGAAGAAGAAATAACCCTCGCCATCGACGTACCAGGACGGTGTTGCGGCGTTTGTCGTGCAGGTCAGTGTGAATGGCTTCCCCAGGCAACCGAAGGACTGGTCTATTAGCGCAGACGTAATGGTGGATAACGCTCCACAGTTAGTCACACCTATAACAAAAAATATGATACAATAAAGTTTGCTGAGGATGCAAAACAAAGCAAAACAAAAGACGACAAATATAGTGCCATATAGCAATATAAAGTGTTAATAGTTACCTTCCCGCCCACACCCACACCCTTCACACCCACACCCTTCACACCCACACCCTTCCCATCTAGATACTATTACTAACACATATGTGTTGGCTCTGGAAAGAGAAACAGGTTTCATTGAACACTTTCTTTGTTTAGTAAATGTGGAAGGTTCACAATTATAATGTTTGTGAGATAAACAACTCCACCAATGAACGGTGAGTGGTTCCCAAGACGATAATATTGCAGTGAGACAAATGCAGACGGCAAGTCACTAGTACCAGACATTTCAGGTGCGTTGCTATAGTGATTAGTGTGTTGCTATAGTGATTAGTCCTATAGGTGATCTATAGCAGCTAAGATCAGACAGGAGATATTAACTACTAAGAATTGTCTTGTTTGCTACAATGAACTGGCACTGTGCTATTCAACTGCTAACACATAAAAATGTTCAAGATTTCCCATATATTACAATCTTTAGTATAGGTTTTACCTCATACTGCAGTATAAACAAAATTATAGTGAAAAATCAATTACTCATAGACAGGATGGTATTGAGCAATCAGAACACTACACATTTCCTCATCAGAACCACACCTATTCAATATTACACAAGGCACATCATAATTGACTGTAATGCTTACATAGTACCGATGTAATGAAGACCACTCTCCAGTTGCACAGCCAAAATCTACAGTGAAATAAAATATTGTAACTATAGCAGTCCACATCCCTCCGGGTGTTCACATGGATATTGTTGTCTGGGTGTTCACATGGATATTGTTGTCTTTCAACACGTATTGCTACTTTGATGCTTACATTGGGACTAATCATCATAGTAGGGTTTACCCTTCTATTAGCCTGCACTTATACCACCAATATTCATGCACACACTCGCTCACACACTGAACCACACAAACACACGTACCACATCCAACTCGGCATACATGCACGCGTGCACACACAAACATGCATTAGTGCACCTTATACACACACGCACGCAAAAAAGTGAAATTAAAAGTTTTCTTTCTGAGGCACTTCAGGATAGAGCTACTATGTATATGTACAAATAAACGGCTAGAGATAAACCACAGATGAAGGGGGAAAAATAAAAATTTGAGATGTCCAAGGTTCAGAATTGACAAGTTTTCAAGGAATTAAGTAAATTAATTAGTAATTACTATCAATTCAACTCTCTCATCCTAGGGTTTCACAGTGACTTGTATGTCTAGACAGGACATTAATAGAAGTCTCCACAAGTTCCGAACTCTTAGAAAGTGGGCCAACAGTTGATAAACAAATCTCTAAATTTGAATTTTGTTAATATAATTAACAGTCCTTGGAATTTTCCCCCTATGATATTTAGAGTAAGAATGACAACAATAAAAAGGTAAATAGCAAAATACGTATTGTTATGAATGATATATTCAATTGTATGGCATTAAATTAAGGATCAGACGGAAAGAGACAAATTTTCTATGGCTAAGCACATAGCACTGATTAAACACAATCCAAACATATCGGGCAGATAAGGTCAAAACTGATTAGTCCACAGAATTAATGCTTGGAAGAAATAGTTCAATACATCTGTGGAAGTACGTAAACAGTGACATTGTCTGTTGTGTTGTGTTTTCCAGCACTTACTGCAGGTAGCTGGAAGATTGCTGAGTTATAAAGTACTCATATTGTTTGGGCTCCTCCAGACCTATTCACCAATTAACCATTTATCAACTGTACACTCTACCCACCATCTCTTTCATAACATTTTTCCAGCAACACCACCTTACCTAATTACTCAGTTCATATAATATTTCCCCACACAAACACACACACACACATCTGTAACATTATCTCTTATGTCAACACACTTGTTGTAAGGCCATCCACAGTATTTTTCTCATACTCATCTCTCATACTACTGCACTTCTTCCTTCATGATAAATGTTGAATAATTATCGATTTCAAACTAATCTATTTAGCATAGTTTCTAAGTAGCAGCATATTCAGGCTTTACAACCCTGAACAGAAGAAAAACTAAGATACTACCCCCCATTATGCACATATAACTTCATTATTATGAATTAGTAATGTATCAAACGTTTCTATAATGATATTTTATTATTACTATTATTATAGTGATATTATTATCACAACTAAAGCTTTTATTGTTTCTATGACTACCACAGCTATCTAGTTGGTAGAATCTGAATAGATTTTTCAAAACCATACGTAATACCCAATCAGCTGTGCTAATAAGGTGTGAAACCGTATCACCTTGAATAGCTCACATCATTTGGCTTGTACCAACATAATGGGCTCCAGTTACCTCTTTTAGCGAAGATAGCAGCTAAATTAGCACGGTCATTTTTTAAGAAATAATTAACGGTCTTTTGATTCACCAACTCCTCACCAACTGCTCCTCTGGCACTCTCCTCATGTTATACTCAATCAGCACATTTTGCAGTACCACACGTGTCAGCTATAGCCCATTGACTGACAACACAGCAATTGAGCAAGTCTTTCAAGCACTTCAATGTGTTCCTGTATGTTTAACTAGCTATTGGCCGTACAGCTGTACACGTTCAAGCTGTATTGCCATGCCAACATCACCATGCCAACATTCCACAACTTAAGCACCACCACTAAAAACGTGGTTGTCATGTGGTAAAGAGTGTCCACACAAAACCATCTACAGAAGTAATAATTAGATCAACAAACTTGTGAAATTTTTTAGAAAAACAAGATGAGAAATTTCACACAACCCACACATATGAACACACACACAAACACGCACACATCTTTCTGTTCCAGCGAGAATCTAAATTTCTCTGAACCACTACAGCCTAAATATATTATATATAATACCAAGTCAATTCATTCAGATTAAAATGTCTCTCTCCCTTCCATACACACACACATACAGCATTATTTACATAACTCCACCTATTTCCTAGAATGTGCTGTTTAGTTTTCTACCAAGTAAGCTCTCTTAACTAGGAATTTAAGCTAAGTTACTGCAGTATGGTATTCCAAGAAAGTGACACACTTCATGAACCCAGAAAAATAGCTTCAGCAGCCAACAAAACTTGGAATTTAGTCATATAGAAAAGGAAAAAATATGAACTGCTCGGAAGTTTTCAATTAGTTTCCATGAGAAATGTAGCCATACGCAATTAGTCCCATGACTTCTTGACAGCTTCTTTATGTTTGTGGTGAACATGTGTACTGCTACGCTTCTAACCATCTGGTATCATATACAGAAGATGTTGAGCATTAAATAAAAGGACAACATCATCACACACACACACACACACACACACACACACCACACTTATTCCAAGCATTCAGACATTAAACAGAAACCTATCAGTAACATGTATGCTGGACTCTAGTATATTATCATCCAAGTAAATCAACATGGCTCCAGGAATAGTCTAAACAGGTCACCGCCCATCCCAAGGTCACACCTCACCACCCACGCAGACCGGACTCCCATAACATCACAGTTACATCACGGCGACCTCCCAGCGAAGCATGTCTACGATATAAAACCATTCTACCATTTATAGATGAGAAGTTTCATTGCTACATGTAGCCTCCTGCAATGTTTACTGTCTCACCTACTACCAGCCATAAACTGGCCTTAATTGTACGGCTGCTAATTAACTTACAGCCACACTTATGAAAATAATAATATAAAGTTGAATTGAAAAATAAAAGTCTAGTGTATAAGGTGTTCAACAATGCAGATATGAGTATCCTACACTACCCATGTATTATCTTTGAAAACTACTACTGACTAGACAATGCTCCACCTAACCAGAAAATGTCTGCCTATGAACCTCAATAGGGAGAATGACAATACAATGCATTGGTGGTGTAATGGACACCAACATTAATTAACTGTTTAAGTTTCCACCCATACATTGAAACTGATGTACTTCCCATGTCCTTACTCAGTAATTATTTAATTATCTACTCTTCTATTTATCAATTATAATATCATTACTTACTTTACATTCATCAATTATGTAATTATTTAATTAACTAGTTTATTTATGTTTCTTTTTCTCATGCACCCTTATTCATTTGTGATAGCTGGTTTTCTATATATTGGCTGGCTAAGTATCATTCTGGGAGTTTTTGCTGTATCTCATATATCAACCTATGACACTAACTGAACCAAGAATTAACCTCTCTCTGGCTCAGGGAAGCTTAACTCCTGGTGGCAGCGACCTGCTTAGAACTGGTTAATCTCTATTCTGGGGAACTTATTCTAGCCTTCCTTAGCCAGAAGGTCAAGAAGCTCCTGGGAACTCTAATCTCCCACAGCATCATAGGCTTAAGCTGGGGCAAACGGCAATAAACTCTTCCCTTCTCTCCAACACACAAACACACACATATACATAAACTTCTCCATACTGAAAACACAAGTATAGCAAATTTTTAGAAAATTTTATTATTTTCATCAGGGGAAAAACCTTCTCAACCCCAACTTGCAGGATTCTGCATGCTTGAGTCTCAATACTGACAGCTGAGCTCAGCAACAATACCTAACACTTGGGATGAAAAGGTTACTAGGTACTGCTACTGATTAACACCTCGACATTAATTAGTGATGACAGTGTTATGTTTACACAAGCACAACAATGGCAAAGACATTACTAGTCCAATGAGACACACACACACACATTAATTATCATTGAAAACTATACTGTTGACTAGACAATGCTCCACCTAATGATAATATATCATTGACTATTTTTCAAAAGTTATGAAACCTTCAAACTGAAAATGATATTTCTCTGCAAATACCTATCTTGCCCATAAATGACTCATAGATGCACCCATTGAGCTATTTCAGGTACATAGATATTATCTCACCACTGGCAATGGATTGCTTTACAAATGTTCCATATGCAATAGAAACCACCGCCATCTTGTCTTACTCAATGCTATTAAGTCCTGCCTGCCTCCCCTTACGCTTGGCTATGACACACAACAGGAACTGCACCAACCCATTGAGCACTCAACTACCATTGCCATCCCCCCCCCCCCCCCCCCCATTCCACCCAATACTGTGTGCATAAGCAAGTACTGATTGAGTAATAATAACTTTTGACTTATAAATGCTGTATAAACGCAACCACTCCAGTCAAGTACTCACATTAAAAAAAAAAACACATACACAAACTCACTCAACAAACACACACAAACCCACACACACACATGCACTCACACACAATAAACTAACATGCCACATTGAGAACAGTCTTGTTCTTGTCATGTGATTCTGACAACTACTTACAAATAACACAACAATAGTGTTGAATGGGAACAACAAAACTTGTTGTTTTTCGGTTGTTAGGTGCAACTCAACAAACAGTGTTTCTTTCTCACAAATCTCAGCTACACAATTTAGCTCAGTCATTTTTCTTACAATATATATAATATATGTGTATATTATATATATATATATATATAATATTATAATGTATATATAATAATATGTATATATTTATTTATAGGGTAACATGACTCGACCATTATATAAAATTCATGAACGTTAAAAGAGATTCATTATCTCTATGTGTGGCCTTTTGAACTTCCAATATAGCTATAGAATAATCCCCCACAAATAGTGAAGCTAAAGTATTGTTAGTAAAGGGCTAAAAGGACAGCTAAATCTTATGCAAAGTGTACCAAAAAAAAATTGTTAAAGAAAAGCTGTGGTGTGTGATCTTGCTATCTCGAGCCTATGAACTGCAACTACCTATTTCACCACAGAGAAACAACTAGCAATCACATGCAACCTTTGCCTCTCCACCTACTCTCTGCTGCACGTAGCTAGAAGCTAGTAGCTTATTGCATTTATATAGCTACAGCACCAGTGGTTGCAGTTCTCACCGCAACGGATAACCTTAAACGGACGTTTCACCCATTGCGCAGCAAGCTAGCTAGCTAAACACTGCCGTACTATGCTAGCAATATGTAATGAACGCACCTGCTCAGAAGTCTAGAGTTCACCATCATCCTACTATCTGGAAAAAGCAATAGATACACCTACAATGAAGTATAGTAAACCGCAGACCGCCTTAATACTTTCTGTTAATGGGCGTGGCTTTTATTAATTGTTTTTATTACATGGCGTTGCGTGAAGAATGTAGCTAGCGACTTCAGAAAGGGGGCAAATGGAGCAATTAACACGTTATTTTGTAAGTAATAGCCTCAGACCCTCCACTTTTCACCTCCTCAAAATAGCTATATATATATATGTTATACTTTGAATACTGCAAAATATCACGAGTCTGTCGGATGTATTGGGACGAGTGCCAATACCCCGAGTGCCAATATACCCCGAGTGCCAATACCCCGATCAGACAAGTGATATTTCGCGTATTCAAGTATAACATATTTATCATGTACGCATGCGCAAACTTAATCTTAGCAACGACAATTTTTCTGGAGCTAAACCAGTAAGCTAACGTTGTTATGGCTGAAGATATTTCATTACAGGATTTTTTTGATGAAGTTCTTGAAATGATTGAGAAACAATCTGAATATCTACAGAAACTCCCTATAGAACCAACTGTTGCTAATCCAGTCTATACTAACGGACAAACGGAGGAAACTAAGTACGTAGAAGAAGCATCTTCTTCTGTGTGTTTGGACGATGAAGTTTCTTCAAAAGCGTCCAGTTGAAATGTGCAAATCGGAATCCCTATTTTATCTGGCTGTGAACTACAATTACTCCAATGATGACATTTGGTACAAAAAACAGAAGATGGGGAAGGATAGAATCAATACAATAATGAAAAGGATGGCTGCAAGTACTGGATTGTCTGGGGGGAAAAACAAATCATTCAGCTCGAAAAACAATGGTTACATGTCTTACCAAGAATAGTGTACCAGAAACACAGATAATCCAACTAACTGGGCATAAAAATCTACAAAGTCTAAATAGCTATAAAAAAGCATCACTACAACAGCAAAAGGAAATGTCTCATGTCTTGAGCTCATACAAAAAGCCTGAAACTAATCCATCTTCTTCATATTCTACAACACCATCGGGTGGTACCATGAACCGAGATTTAAGTGCTCAGTCCTTCTGGAGCAACAATCACCAATTCAACACAAACACAAAATTTCACCACAATGTCAGCTGCACCTAATGACACACAACCACAAATGAAGAGATTTACAATTCATACATACCTACATAGCAATAGACAGATATATCAAATTAATGTATTATTATTAAGATTTAACAAAAAACCTAAAAATATAAAATTAGCCTAAGGGGACGCAATAACACTTGTTAGAATGCCTAAGGGGACGCAATATGGGGAAATATTGGGGTAGTTTCATTTGTATTAATCTCTATGGGAGTACTTGAGTTCAGTACATGATAAAACTACGTATGAGCCAAAATGTAGCATCAGAATGGATCTTCTAGTGCGAGTTATACAATACATCCAGATAATCAATCGCCCCCTCACTTATTAACTCATTTCTCCGGTCTGATATACATATAGCTATCTTACTGATGTCGTTATCTAACAAGAAATATAAGTAAGAAGAATTGCTGAAAGCATTTTACAGGTTCATAATAGAAATCCTGCAGACAACCTACAGCAGAGAGTTGATGCAGTGCAACGTCTCTAGAGGTTTCAGATTTCATTGGTGGCAACAATAATATTCATAAGAGCCATTCTAACTCACTGGACCTATTACTGTGTGCATATTCTGTTACAAGAGAGAAGACCCACTTCATACACACACTAATTCACTGGTGTAAGTCTATCCTAAACAACTGAGTTGAATGGTTTGCTTGTAGAGGAATCGATGGACAAAGAATGAAATTGAATCACAGGAAGAGCTATGGAAAGTGAACACTTGCAGATCACATACTCCTACAGTTTCTCCCACTTCTTATCCACATGTTTGTTACAAAGGGTGACATTGAGAGGGAGGTTTAAATATCTAACACTCTCCTAACAACATGTTTAGCTACGGACACATTGTGTGAACTTGTCTACGGAATACTTATGGTGCTATATTATGTTCTCAGAGTCCTATTGTGTGTACTGGAGAAATATTTGCGTGCTGGATTGAATGGAAAAGCATTGCTTCTGCTATAGGAATATTGTGTCTGTAACTCTGCTCTTCTTTGAACTTATTGTGAAAGGAGGGACAAAATTGATAGGCGTTAGCTAGTCTACTTTTCCTACTCCAGTGGCTTTCCAGTGCAGACTTGGCTTCAAAGATTACATGGCGTCATTCAACCGTCTGTAGACTGAAGTTCACATTCCAGTGGCAAATGTATAGTCTGGACGATGCTTTGGTTGGAACAGAGGCATGTGTACATGATGTATACATTCAGCAATCCAATCAGACAAACTCAACAAAGAGTTATGAATATAGCTGTCTAGTTGGTAATGTTCTTACAGTCTGTGCCACGCCCTGAGAGTGGGAGAATTTGAAATGTGTTCAGTCAAAACAGTTTGTTTTACAGTCAGTAAGTGCATGGTAACAATCTAGTAGTTGAAACAAACAAGAAGAAATGATGTACGATGACCCATGATTGAAAAAAAAAAATCAACACAACCAATAAATCTGAATTGAAATTATGTGCCAATTCTGTACAATATCTTGTCTCCTGGGAACATCCCTAACTTTGTATTATGACTATGTAGCACACTAACTATTATTTAAATATGCACGTAATTTCTATGCTCATATATACACTGTGCAGATTCCACGTAGATGTGAAGCACTTTCAGCTATAATTATATGATCTTGATTATTGTTGCATTTCATAAAGATTAGCAGACTAACCTTCCTTCATACACACAATTCACAGACATGATTCATGGGACAAATATTTATCACAGCTATGTGGTATTCTACTCTGCCAAGTAATACTCAAAGCTTTACCATTGAGACAATTTGTACCCTTCAAAACAATTTGAAGACTGCCTGGTATGCTTTGCGTGTCCTACAAAAACCCTATGCATTTGCTTATAACAAAGTAATTTTTGCAAGAACTAAAATTATCTACTGAAATATTTTTAGATTATTGAATACTCTATTAAAGTCAATATTAGTCTGTGGCTAGCTATATTAATGCTGGCATCTATTATGGCTAACTTGCTGATGTGGACTTAATCTAAATGTTTTATAGAGCCAGACATCATCACAAGAGGGAATCGAAGGTCAATATTATAGCAGTACCATATTAATGTAGTACACATCACAAACACATCTATTATAATGCCAAGTTCTAGCTGCAAGTGGTAATTCTGATTATACTTCACTGTGATTATGGACAGATGTTAATAGCTATGTGACTGCAGTGTTTTCTATTGTATGGTGTGATCATACACTCACACCCACACATGCTCACATGACACACCTCAAATATGCCAGAGTACACAAATATACATTTAAAATGTGTGATATGAATTGATTTTGCAGACCCTTTACCTATCCATATTTCCATTACTCGATACATTCTTAGTCTTTGATGTGGTAGAGTATGTAGCCAATGACATTCTAAAATGCAACAGCTATGATGTAATGCTAAATTAGTGTGTGTGTGTGTGTGTGTGTGTGTGTGGTGTAGTGTGTGTGTGTGTGTGTGTGTATGTGTGTGTGTGTGTGTGTGTGTGTGTGTGTGTGTGTATGTGTGTGGTGGCTGTGTGGTGTAGTGTGTGTGTGTGCGTGCGTGCGTGCGTGTGTGTGTGTGGTGGCTGTGCTGGGGTGAAAATTCAAGACCTTTTCTCATGCAACAGCAATGGTCCAGGTAGGACTTCGGGTGCCCACACCACTTGCTATGACGAAAGGTCTGTTCTCCTGCGAGTTCCTAGCCCGGCTCCAGGAGCTTTGCTTGCAAGGCTCACAGTGCCTGCTTAGTGCACAGGCACCCTGGCTCTGCCAGGTGGGCGTGACCACTAGTGGTTGCATTGTGCACGTATAGATACCACAGTACAGCTAGTCATATCATGATGTATGGTGGGCTCAAAGCTATAGCTTATATACAATCTTGGGATATTTTTAAAGTACTCAGTTTAATGCCAGCAACATGTTCTGGTTAGTTACTATATCATGCATTTATTAATTTATATTTGCCATATAACTACTAAAATAACAACACCATCAAGCAGTAATTCGATTGCCAAAAATGTCCAGTAGCTACTTCAATGCAGTAGGTGGTCCTCTCTGCCCCACATGAAGACAACTGGACCTATTGGTTTGCTAAGAAAAGTATTCATGACAATATTAATTATGTAAACAGAATGATTGGCATCCAATAAAACCCCTAAGGAATTGTACCTCTGTGCTAAGGCAAGTACCTTTTATACATATCCCCCATTGGACAATATTGTTGATGAAAGAGTTTCCAGTTAGTTGGGACATTAGCACAGTGGAACTTCCAAACAGTTCATCCCACCAGCATAATAGCTACAGACTGTAAACTGATTACTTCCTGGAGCAGAGTATAGGGTTCACAAGTTGGATTTCATTGGAATTAAATATGTAAAACAAAAAACAACAAATACATGCTGCACTTAACCATTTAAAAAAAAAAAGGCAGCATCAAATAACCAATTTTAACTTACACTATTGAAAAACATTTTTTTAATATTTGAATCATGAAACTTTGCTGAGAATAAACATTAGTTTTTACAAATAATGGCTCTAATGTGGGACTGGTTAAGGCTTAGATGTGCAAAATATAGGATCTTACTTGATCAGCGAACCTGTGATATTCTATACCAGTTGAGAAGGTATTAGTAGAAATGAAAGTTCTCTTTTCTTATACGATAATCATCATTCTACATTATTGTGTCCAATAACAAACTTGGCCTTCCTGCTTAGAGTAGTCACTGACAGAGAAATAATTTCTTTAAGTATAACAGATTCAGCCAGTTAAAATTTCTCATAATTTATTAGTTTTGATTTTGACCTTGGTTGCTACAAATTAAACTCGGTGTAGTACATAAACTACAGCTAACACCTGCAAGAAAAGGAGAAAAATAAAGTTGTCGTTAGAAATGAACAATTCCATGATTAATAAGAAAAAAATAGTCCCGAGTTGAATTGCCCACTATCAATAACAGGCATATTTACCCTCAGTGTGCACGCACAAGTGGGTAATAGTATTTTGTCCGTCAATCAGTCATTCTGTCACACAACAAGGATCTTGAAGACTGTGGCCTCCCAAATATTGAAAAAGGAGCTAAATTTTGAGCTGTATGGTTTGAGTTATCTTTAATGAGTCAGAAATTTGTGTTTCTAATTGATTTTTTTTTTTAGAAAAAGCTAGTCATTTTTCTGCCACACGTGCAATTGTATAAGCTTATGTTAATAACCCCCTCCCATGGTGACGCCATAATCACATGAGCAAATAATTTCTTTGCTGCACAGTAGTTACATGGAAACACACAACAAATAACTGAACATTAGGTGTGTTGAGCACTTGAACATTGAACATGCATCATTCATTCTGTCATGTCATTCCTTCTTGTGGCACCTCATCTTCTTGCAGGCAGAGTCCTGCTTCGACCAGAGACTATTTAAAATCATTCATTTTTTGGGTATTCTTATCTAAGAACTTTTATTGCAATTGAGTTGGTTTATTTGAAGGACTTAAAACCTCAAGCTTACCATAACCAGCCCGCAAAGCAGCCAGACTTACTCAAGGGAACGGAAGAGCTAGCCCAAGTCTTCGAATGTGCAAAACTCATCCAAGCCCCTCAATATTCATATACAACACCAAGTAATTTATTCTGTCCTTGTAATAGCTAGCTAGTGTATAATAATGCTGAAGGTTTGCACCTTTGCTGCTTCTAGTAGTTCAGATTCACAAGATGGCCTGGTAGTTTTCTCAAAGTCTGATGCCTATCGTTTTTTGTGCAAATGATTAGCAGACAGGATTCTTGTAGCATGTATCTATTACTTAACATTGACCTTTGCTAGTTACCTTGAAGATCACTTTTCTGATTATAATACTTTAGGCGAGTTAAATTTCTTATATCTAATCAATTGAACTCTCAATATATTGCATCATTGACATAAAAATAATAAAGTTTAACATTACAATAGTTGTTTTGTAAAAAATTGAACACAAATAGGCCTTGCTTTTAATTTCCTGACTTGTTGCTAAAATATTAAAAAAAAAACATTTATGACTGCAAAATAATGTATCACAAAGAAAAATTAATTATAACATACAGAAAGTGTAGTCTGGCGGAGCCGACCCTTTACCTTCTTTGTTGGTGGGCACAGAAAGTGCCCTTACTGCTATATATGTATTGAATGCAAAGTATATAATAATCTATGATAATCATGAATTGCATTCACTAAAGTGCCCTTATTTAATTAACCCCTTCATTGCAGTACCACGATTTGAAGTAACATCTCGGAAAAAATCGTTGTTTAATCTCGTCTGCATTGCATAGTTGCCAAGCTTTCTAATCATAATTCCGGGACATTAAGCCACACCCCAGACCACACCCAAAATTACAATAATTATATAGAAGCAATGATAGAATGATAGATTAAAAGTATATTAGATCCCGTTGCTATATTGTTACTAGGTGTACTAACTTGGTAAGTGTGCACTATTTTTTGCCTTTAGCCATTTCTGCGAAAATGCTGATAAACAAAGTTGCTAGTGGCAACTGGGCATGCGTAAACGGGATCTAAAATAGTTAGCATGCGCGCTTAGGTACTGGTGGATTTAGTGCACTGAAGCCCGAGGGATGTGTGCACTGCGACAATGGGTAGGGGTCGCCGAAGTTCGCGTGGTCACTTGTTCATATAGTTTTTAAATTTTAACTGCACGCTCAAAATAATTCAAAACGGTAAACAATTCAATTTCTAAAATGATATGGGTAATGATCGCTTAAAAAAACAGAATTATCTGGTTTTTCGATCATTACCCATCTAGAAATTGAATTGTTTACCGTATTGAATTCCTTTGAGGGGCAGTTAAAACTTACTGGAGTTTCATTTCCATTAGTTAGTGGCAGTGGTATGTTAATGTGCTATTTGTCATAGTTATAAGCCCTACGCAACTTGTATTTACTTGAAAATTCATTGGCTGTTAAACTAGCCAAGTTAAAATCAATCATTGAACAATAGTGTAGTTTTAGGCCCACACGCCATTTGTGCTCAAGCACATCACTAGGTATATAGCTAGCTTGTCTGTAGACAAAGCAAAACGGCCAAATAAATTGGAACTAGAATTACTTTGTTAAAATGATTCATTTAATGGAATATTAATATGTTACTTTATTGTGTACTGAATTAGAATTTATGGCGGCCTTTACGTAGGAAAATGATTGAATTGGTGAGTATCGTGTTTCCGCAATGTTCCACCGTAAAGGGTAAGTCCAGAGGTTTTGCGTTTGGTTATTGCATCACCCCTAAAGCTACATTTTTACCACGTATTGCTCCCCTGAGGGTCTGCTAATTCTATACATCTGCGCCACATTGCATTGGTAAATAAAAAGAATGCAGAGGACTTTTTTTACTAGTTTATAAGTAAGTGTTGAGATGAGCAAAACTCAGAATCCTTATGATGCATAGATTGGATGGTCTTCAGTCAGATGTCTATCCAAATTATTGATGGAAGTAAGAGAGCTCGGTTCATCAGACTACCACTTGCCACTCCGCGAGACATTATGTCTAATTTTTGGGTTAGAATCTTCTCAATTTTTCGCTTTTCATTTATCCTTTGCACAAACGATTGTTACCCTCCCCCCCCCCCCCCCCCCAACGTCTCAAGTCCGAAATGTTCTCTTTGAGTATTGCAGTTTCTTGTTTTCTAAAAAACGTCTGTAAATTCCTCCTTGTTTCGCTCTCAATGCTACAAGGATGGCGGGGGTAACTTCTAGCTTTTAACTTTCCCTTTATACTCAAATATAGAGAAAAGATTTTCAAGACTTGATCAGAATAAAAAAATTGAAAGACTTTGGCAGCATCCATTACATAGCCACTCTGTTTTCTATGCCATTCGTAAATTATAATCCTTGAAACAACAGGAATATTCACTCGTCGTCAGTGGCATTTATACTCATGACTGCGCACCGTAATAATGCTAGGCCAAAGGACTCGTGATAATTCGGCAGGATCAAGGATTAGTCTATGACCATATATACCTTCTAAACTGCTGTAGGGTAGTGGTAGCTACAGGAGCTATATGGGCAGGCACTCTATGAAGATCCACTCCGCCCCGAGTGCTGCCCGCACTTGTCACGGTAGTCACGGAAACTGAGAAGGAAGACTCACGTACGTGATCATACTAATTCCACCAATGTTCTCGTCTGCTTCACTCGGCCGGGGTTGCCACGAGATGGTGACCTGTAGTGTTCCAGGTCGTAGTTATTAAGGAATAGGAAGTAGTTATCGTCCAGGAGATGTTCAAGCTGGCCATTGTCTCATGCGCGCAGTGTCGAGACTGTGGTATCAGCAGGGACTGAGGATTTTTCTGCATATGAATGAAAAACCAATTGGACACATATCCTCAAAATCTCCATTCATTATTCATTACACAGTATTGAATGAGAAAAAAATTTTAATTTCATTCAGTCTCCAACTCCAAGCAGGTATATAAAACTTATAAAACTACATGAGTCAGAGTGTGATGACGGGAAAAAATTTTCAAGAGATGGTAATTGACTGGTGAAAATAAAGATGTGAGACTGTGAAACATCGTGTCAGATCACTCTGGACCAGTGTAATAAGTGGTTCAATTCTACCCTAGAAGTCTCATACTGTAGTTAGTCTGTGACAAAATTCACTCTCGCTTTCTTTATTTCGCTCTCTAGCCTACTAGTGAAATATTTTGACTTATTTACAACTATGGGCACATGTAATAAGCCACTATAAATTTTTAATAATAAAAATATTATAATATATAGATAATAGTGACACAAGCGAGATTCTGTGGTGTTTATTTCTTTATTATTTGGTACATGTGACCCTTTTTTTTTTTTGGCCCGAAAAAGTAATAAACCTGTCGATAATCAGTGATTGAGTTGGGGTCTCAAAAAGCAAGCTAGTCTAGCACCTAAACTTTTGCGTACTTAAAAACAAAGCGGACAAACAAAAAAACTATTTTTCTTCAGCTTCATTGTGGTATATTACCTGCAGGTCTGACTTGTGACTGTGAGGCCTGTGTGGATGTCCCGACCCCACAAGCCAATGCACGGACGTATCAGTTAAGTTAATTATTGTAATGGGACAAGTCTGCGTTCGTCAGCTGTATTCAGAAAACACTGAATATCTATCCCTGGAGATGACCATGTCACTGTCACTGACCCACGAAGAAGGAATAACCAGTGCCAGTGACATACAAAAGATGGGAGCATTTGCTTGTTCTGCAGACAGTGTGAAATGCCTTCCCCTGGCAACGAAATCGGTCCCCTATAGCCAAGACATAAACGTGGTAATGGCTCACGTTGTCGCACCTATAAGAAAAAAATATGATACAATAGGTTTGCTGAGGACTTTTCCTGTTTTTAAAACAAAGTGAGGTAGAACTATATAAAGTTTTTGTCCACAATTATAATAGGTGTTGGAAAGTGTCCTTCCTCCCCCCCCCCCCTCCCCCCCTCCAAAACCTTCTGCAGATGCTAAAGCAATGGATTCAGCTCCGAAATGACACACATATTCTTATTAACACTTCGTGTGTTTGTTTGTTTTGCTTTTGTTTTTGTTTTTTGTTTTGTGTTTTTGTTTTTTTAGTAAATGGGAAGTTCCAAAACTTAAAATGCTGTGAGATAAACAAACTCCACCATAAATGCCTTAGTTGTCCTTGAGACGATATTTGACTGAGAGAATTGCAAATAGTTAGTCCTAGTATCAAAAACTTTTCTGGCACATGCTATATAACAATTATTCGACATTTTTCACCTTCAAGTATTTCTTAATTACCGTGCGGAAAAACGTAATGGGCCTCACATTGACTGCAGTCATGACTTTTCTTTACTGCTATCATAAGCAATTAAACCAAAGTGAAAATAGAGTAATGTATTTCCGGAGTAGAATAGATCTAGTTGTCCCAGATTTGCCGCAACTTTCCATGGGTATCTGGGAGGCCCCACCCATGATATGGGTGTGTATAGGGTCATTCATTAAAGAACTCAAAATAGCCGAAAACATGTATTTGTGATAGCATCGGGTGTTGTGGTGAGCATGCCCTCCACGGATCTGGGGGTTTTTTGTGGTGAGCATAGCCCTCCAAGCATCTGTGGGGTGTGGTGAGCATAGCCCTCCCAAGCATCTGGGGGGTGGTGAGCTTAGCCCTCCAGCATATGGGGTGTGTGGTTTGAGCAAGCCCTCCAAGCATCTGGGGGGTGTGGTGAGCATAGCCCTCCAAGCATCGGGGGGTGGGGAGCATAGCCCTCAAGCATTGGGGGTGTGTGGTGAGCATAGCCCTCAAGATTGGGGGGTTGTGTGAGCATAGCCCTCCAAGCATCTGGGGGGTGTGGTGGTGAGCATAGCCCTCCAAGCATCTGGGGGGTGTGGGGAGCATAGCCCTCCAAGCATCTAGGGGGTGTGGTGAGCATAGCCCTCCAAGCATCTGGGGGGTGTGGTGAGCATAGCCCTCCAAGCATCTGGGGGGGTGTGGTGAGCATAGCCCTCCAAGCATCTGGGGGTGTGTGGTGAGCATAGTCCCCCAAGCATCAAGAGGGGTTATGGGAGGTGAAGGCCCCCATTTTGTGTGTACCAGTCATGTGACTACAAACACAAAAGGCTAGCATGGCTATTCAACCACAAGGAGGGGTTGCTGCACTGAAAGGTACTAATTTAACAAACTCCAAATTTTTGATGGGACATCCCACATGACGTTTGTATTGTCCCATGGGACGATCGACGGTGTTACTGGACAACACGACAACTCAAATAAATGGAATAATACATAGCTTATCTGGGTAAATCAAAAAAATTGCAAGAAAAAATACTGGGTTTAGAATTACCTTGATTCAGTTAAATGGTTAATAGCACAATCATACTTAATACCTTCTATTCTTTGATTTGCAGTATTTGGACCACTTGCAGCACTTGCTATAAATGGCCTTTGCTCCACTACTGGTTTCTCAGTAGCTACAGTTTCTGTAAAGGCAGGCACTCTATGAAGAGCTACTCCAGCCTCAGATTGCTGCCCGCACTTGTCCACAGTTGCCACGGAAACTGAGACTGTATACTCCATGTATGTGATCCTAATAACTTCCACCAATGTACTTGTCTCCTTCACTCTGACCCGGGTGTTGTTATCGATGGTGACCATGTAGTGTTCCAGGTCGTAGTTGTAAGGTGTAGTTATTGTCCAGGAGATTCTCAGGATAGCCATTGTCACTGTGCGCAGCAGTGTCGAGACTGTAGTATTTGCAGGGACTTGAGGAATTTCTGTATATTAAAATTAAAATAAATAAAATTTGGCATCGTACGTCCCCACTTATATATATATAAACAAATATACCCAATTCATATGGAAAGATAGTGATGATTTAAGTACCTTTAATTAAATTTGGTTTATTTTTGTGAAAGAGAGAGAAAAGACAGAGACTACAGTGAGTGCTGCTATACAGCCACGCCCATTCATTTCTTTACCTGCCATTTAGAATCCCACATGCTCACCAAAGCCTACAATTTTTACTGTGCACGGTACATAATTCCAGTTCATAATTCCAGTTCTGATCTTTTCCACTGGTGTATTTACGTTAGGAAGTTTCTTCTGTTGCTAGAGGTCTGATTCTTTCATCAACTGTAAGTATGCCTGCTCTTCAAAAAAATGTGCAACATGCATGTCAGAAAATCCAAATGTTTCTGCGTTTACTGCACACATGGACTCCATTGGTTACTGAAATGCCACATCAGCTTGTTGGGGTATTTTGTTTACAATTTAAGACCAAAGTTGTAAACAGTGAGCTATAGTTAGCTAAATATATCACTGGTGATGTGTTACAGCACAAATGGTGAGCGAGCTGGTCTGACTAATTTTCAAATTTATAATATTTCTTTGTTAGTTAAAATTGTTTTTGTTTAATTTATTTTTGGTATTCTTTAGCAACACACATGCAAATGCAAAACGGAAATGTAAACTTTCTTTTGCCACTATGGTCACGCATGCCTGGAAGAGCCAGGATAAAACCTTGAGTAAGTAAGTTCAATTGTCAATAATCTCCAAAATTGGAGCGTGACTGACAGACAGACAAACAGACGACTACTATAACTGCTCTCTTGTGCATGCACGCTGAGGGTGAACAAACTACTTCAGTGAAGATATCTAGCATGAAAGAAACCACTTATTACACTGGTCAGAGTGATAATGACAAGATATTTCACTCTTAGTTTATTTTCACTTGCATCTGGCTCATGAAAATAAATTAGCCTGCTCTTAAAATATTTTGCCATATCACACTCTGACTCATGTAATAAGTACTATAATTATATTATACTAGTTGGAAAAAAAAACATGTCGTAAATTTTGAAAAAAATTAGGGTTGCTTTAAAAAATATGGAAACAAGGAATTGTAAAGCCAAAGTGTAAATTTGAAATCTTTACAAAACTTGCCCATATTGAGAATGGTGATTCTACACCTCACTGCCTTGCTATTTGTAAAGTTCTGAAAGCTGTCAGACCCATGTGACTTTGTTTGACTTTTGTTGTCTTTCTTGATCCCTAACTTCTTGGGAAATCCTAAAGGCAGTGATTTAGGGTTGTAGAGTCACCAGGCAAGTTTTGTAATCTCATCTTTTGAATTAGAACATAGCTACTGTAGTTTTTGTATTACGTAGCAAGTGTGTGTTTTAAAATGTAAAATTATATAGTATTTTTCAATTGCCAAGTACAGCTAATAGCTAGCTAGATGATGCTAAGAAATATCAACTAATAGTTTATATTAAATGTGATTCCTGAGCAAGAGTTAAATGTAAATGATCCTGGCAGACTTGTCTTTATGTTTCTGTGAATGTTTGTTGTTGATGCTAGGGTGGATGGCTCTGCAAAGGAGAAGAACAGGGTACTAATTGTTGACTAGAAGATGTTGAAGTATCATTATTAGAGTTGCAAAGTATAGGAATTTTGTTGTACAAAATGTCTGATAAAGCTTCTTTCTGTTGTGAAGATGTTCTTTTGTAGTTCCTCACTCCTTCCAAGCTTCTGTGTCCTGTTCTCTCCATCACTAGTTGTTCATCGACACCACTTTGATACAGCCTTGTTGCTGTAGTGGCACGTAGTGAATGATTTGTCTTGAAGCCTTCAATACCAGCACTTGCACACAACCTAGCAATGGTCTTAGTTAATGTGTTGTGTCCCAGAGGCCTTGTAGTATACCAGCAATCTTGGGTTGGTTTAGTGGCAGGCTGCAAGTAAAAGGCATCCAAATCATTAGAGGAAGTAGGACACATATTGATATATTTCTTGAATAGTCGTACAAAACATCGATCGGAATTGTCTGAGTTGGCATGATGTATTACTACTTTTGGTTTAATCTTTCTACCTTTAATCCCACCAGGTCTATTTTTAGATAAATCCTCAGTATACTTCAAATATGGCCTTTCTCCTTCCATTTCAATAAGTTCAATTTGGCGGGGTCTCAACCGGAGCTGCCTGTGTTCTCGTCCACTTCTCAAAGCAAAATAAAGTCCATTACAAAATACCATAAGTATCAAGTAAAGTATGTGGTCCTTATCTCCTAAAAGTCCTTTCTCCCACAATATTTCTTCTTTATCAAGTGATAAGGGTTCAGCCTGGCGCTTCTTTGACCCTAAGCCTTTGGACTGTAGTCGTTTCATTTCAGCATCAAGAGATTTCTTGAAATCAGCAAAGTCATGATCGGCGAAAAAAATCGATTTTTGGATGTCCATTCCAGCGAAGATGCCTCATCAGACCACAAACAATGTGGTGTAAGGTATTTGGAGAAAACACTGCTCCATCTTTCTTGCATAATAATTTTTTAAATAAACTTACATGATTACTTTTACCTCTAAAATGAATCTGGTTAGCCAATACTGAATATTCTCCCTACTCAATGACTCAATTGGTCCTATTTTGTCTCCATTCTGATTCTCCCTGTAGAAGCTCCAGGAAGTCCACAAACCACAGCAATATTTGCTGTCTTCTTTAGTTTTCTTGCATGTACCAGTTTCCCTTGCCCTGTCAACTTCCTCATCAGTTTTTATTGCAGCAAAAAGTCTTTTGTTGCCGTAGGAAAGAGAAGAGGATGCTTGAGATTGTTTCTTTGACGGCGAGAGAGATTGACCAGTGGTGGCTTGGTTGGAGCAGGAAGCTTGGGAATCTCGCTCTTTAGGTTCAATAGAATTGGAGTATATTTTCTCCTCTTCAGGTACTGCGGTAGCAGCTCAGTCCATCGTTTCACTACATATTTCCCAGGCGCTACACCAAGGTTCTCCTAAACAGGTAGGATTATCACAAAATTCTGTAAGTTCTTCCATCTCCCTTGAAATATCTCTCTTTTCCTTATCAAAAATGTTAGGAGTGGAAATACGTTGGAAGCGTTTGGAAACACTCACTCAGTGGTTGCTATGTTCTAAATTAGTTAGGCACTGCGCACCATCAGGCGCTACTGTGTTTAGGGTCCCTCAGCCCATTAGTAGCGCCCTCACTACGCTCGGGACGCCACAGCCTGAGGCCTTCGGGACCCTAAACACAGTAGTGCCCTTAGTGGAAGTGTCTAACTATTATTTAACACTTGGGCTTCTAAATTACTTGTTTTCATATTTTTTAGGGCAACCCTGAATTTTTTCAACATTTATGAATATTTTTAAACAACTAATTTCTCACTTTTTTTCCAAAATCTTTGCCACGACTATTACTATTTATGTCTACACTTGCAAAGTGAAACCAATACTATCACTTAATTTTACCATTAAATAGTTTATTACCTGCAGGTCTGACAGTATATGGTGTGGTCATTGCGACTAAAATATCTCCACAAGCCAACTGTATGGGTCTATCAGTCAAGTTTAATATTGTAATGGACATTAATGAGTCCATTTCGCTTCTGAGCAGATAAGCATAGGATATCCGAGACCTGACAATGACCATGGGCTGCCTCGTGGAGAAAAAGGCTATCTCGCCATTGGCATGCCAGGACGGCAATGTGGTGGCATTCGTCTTACAGGTCATTATGAATGGCTTTCCAACGCATCCGAAGGACTGGTCTATTAGTGCAGATGTAATGGTGGAAAATGTTCCACAGTTTGTCACACCTGCAAGAAAAAATATAATAGCTACAATAATGTTTGCCAATGACTAAAAACAAAGTGATGAGAAAAAATATGAAGTGCTATGTTCCCTCCTTCCCCTCCCCCCCCCCCACTTTTTTTTTTCTTTCTAGATGTTGTTACAAACACATGCTTTTGAAAGCAGGTTTTATTGAATTGAACCCTTTTTTTTTTTTAGAAAATGGGAAATGCCCGTTAGGAACACTTCCACTGTTATGGTATGGTGAGTGTCCATGGGTCTATATTTTACTATTAAGAATGCAAATGGCAAGTCACTGGTATCAGACATTTCTGGTGTGTTGCTTCAGCAATTTTTTTCTACAGTTGAATTATTGCAGCTAAGATCAAGAAAGGCTCAATTCAGAAAATTCTCAAGAGAGAACTGGGAAGTCTAATTAAATTGTTGTGGCCATTATAACCACACCCATTTGTCACACCCACTCGTTCATTCAATTACTACTGAATTTGATACAAAGGACAATATAGAACTTTATTTCCATCAAATGAACCACTGATTTTTTGTCTATGCTCTGAGTCAATAAATTCAATTGCCACTGCAATCATTCCAAGCATTTTTATTAACCCTCAGCGTGCATGTGCGAGAGGATTACAGTTGTCACTTTGTAAGTCATTCATTCATTTATTGTCATTCAACAACGGATCTCAAAGATGATGGCCTCCAGGGCTGTGAAACAATGTAGAGATAGACTAAAGTAAGTCTGCACTTTTAGTTTTCAAGAAAAAGCTAGTCGATTTTTAGCCGTACGATCATTATACTATTGCGCTACCGATAATGTACCTTTACTGGCACATCATAATCACACTTCTTTATATCTTTCTCAGTGATTTACTGGAGTGCTTGGAGTTTCCAGTTGAAACTACTGGTGAGGTGAGTGTATGAAGACAGCGTTAACGTCTACAGTTTCGTTGCACAAGTTGCATATTGACTTACTCAAGCTTTACATATTGAAGTGCTCAAACATACATGTATATTTAGATACTACTCCAAATAATTATTCTTTTAGTCTTTGTAATAGCTAGCTAGCGTATAGTAATGCTGAAGGTTTGCACCCTTGGCACTTTATTATACAAAGCAAATGATTTTTATAAATTGCGTATAAGTGGCATCGGCAGACTCCTGCAAAAATGGCTACTTTGCAAACTCACAATACTGGGAAGAGAAATCAGAACACTGTACAAATATCCTCATCAGAACCAAGCTTATTTTATATTACATCATAAGTGTCTGCTCTAATTCTTACGTAGTAACGATGTAATGAAGACTGCTCTCCAGTTGCACAGCCAAAATCTACAGTAAAATAAAATAACACATTGTAACTCTACAGCAGTCCATAGTGCCTGGCATTGTTACTGTTGATGTTGTTTACACCAGATTAATTACTAACAACAGTCAGTTGAAGCAGTTGCAGAGTAGCTATCCTCCTAATATTAGCCCATTATACTCAGCTATACTGACTACCAATATACGTGCACACACACACACTTACTCACTCAATCACTGAACACACTAACACAACAATGATCACGGCTAGAGACAAGGCACAGGGGAATTTTTTTTTGAAATGTCAGCTCTATAATTATAACATTGTATATACACCATACTGGATGGTTTATTCACCAAAATGGACAAGTTTTTAAGGAACTAATGCTTGCCCACAGACATCACATAATTACTATCAATTAATCTCGTTAATTGCTTAGTTTCATTGTGACTTGTACGTCTGGACGAATATAAATAGGAGTCTCCAAGAGAACTTGATAATTGTGATGTTAAAGCCTTTTTAATCCACAAATTATGGCTCCTCTCCGGAGGGGGAGGTGTTTCTGGTCGACACCGAAAAGGTGTTCTGACGGCACATTGTCAGTAACATTGTCTGTTTAGCTGTTGTGGTCTGTTGAATACAAGACTGCAGCAAGAGGTACTACTTAACAGTATAAAGGAAATATGTGAGAGTCTTGGAAGTCAAGGGTTGTCGTAGCTCAGTGGCTAGAGCACTGGTGGCTAAAGCCAGTGGCCCTGGGTTCGAATCCCCGGTGACAATTCCTTTGCTTTTTTCAAGACCCCTTTAGGTGAGAAAGTTTCAATCTAACATTATTGTTGTTATTATTATTTTTGTAAATGTAATTTTTGTTTCTAATGATTACCACTATCTGGTAGTTTATCTGTCAGCTGTGCTAATAAGGTGTCAAACCTTATCACCTCAAAACGTGACCTTCAATTACAGGGAGGGAATCACAATCACCCTACCAATTATACTAATTTTGCTCAATACACACACACACACATAAACACACACAAAAAAATGTCCATACACATATTATATGAACTAGAAAACTGCCAGTACATTTACAGTATCACATGACACTGAAATTGTGCTGAGATTGATCATCCCATAGCTAGATTACTGATGAACTTACTAGAACCGATATTCCGCAAAAACAAGGAAATTCAAATATTTCAATTCAAGTGTAGCCGAGTTGTAATTATATATGTAACTTTATAACTATAGTTACGTCTCTTCTTTTCTTCTGAACCTAATAATGGTCTCTTTTCTACTTGGTTTAAAGCTAATGTGTACTGCTCAGGTAGCCGCTGTTCTTAACATACTGTATGACTAAAACACAGTGATCCTATAAATAGGCCAACAGTAATAGCTAGTATGCAAAATTATTTTTAATAATAAACACACCTGCTCCAATGTATTGTGTTGACTTCCATCTTTTAATGATTATTGTTACCACAGAGCCTAGACGTGATACTATACTTTTTATGTACTGAACAGCCTGTTGCCACAGGAGATGCATTGAAGTAAACAGGATGTTGCTTAAGGCAATAGCTATTTCCCATTTTACTTGCGCACTCGTGTGAATAGAGTCGTGATAGTAGTCTCTTGTATCAAATAAATCTATTCCAGACACCTAGCCGAGCAAATGCTATTATACAGATCGAGGCGCAGTATTTTAACATTTTGTTGTTCGTGTAACGCAAAGCACCACCACAATCTGCCTCACAAGAAAGACCCTTTACCGACCGCGCGTGGTCGTTCTCGACCAAGTCTGGCTATGCGAGACTGTTCCAAGCCCACCAGATTATGCTATTATTTTGGAATCAACACAGTAGAATGATCAAAGAATAATTATGACAACAACCCAGCTGGGGGTGTGGCATCCCAAACATACTACTGAATTTTCACATTGGAACTAGTCATGAGCTGTGCTGCACGCAGCTGACACAAATGTTTTCACTCACAGGAACATTATACATTGAATCTTCCATCACTTCTTAATTAGAAAAACTTGAGAATTTTGGAATAATAAATGCCAAATTTTTTTTTTGAATAATAAAGGATGTTTTTGGAATTTAAAAAAATTCTAAAATTGTGAGCATAATCTGGCAAGCCCTAGTCAGTTCATATCATTCTAGCATCAAATTGCGGCCTGTTTTACATCTTCAAGTTGGGTTTCGAATCTGTTAGAAACAGATATACATATCAGCTAGTGTCAACACCTTATAGTTGATCTCGCTTTGCTTGTACGTAATCACAACTGTTATAAAATAAAAATGATCAATTTTGGTTAAATGCAGCTTACTTTAGCTAGCAAAAACACGTTAACATTATTGAATCTTAACTGTAGTGAGAATAAAAATAAAAGATTATGCAAGTCTAATGTGTGACTGATAATTAACAAATTTTACAGGTCACTCTCTGCTTCAGAACGTAGTAATTGTGAGTCTCTCTTGTTCAGTTCATTCTCATCGTAATGAAGTGCATCTTCTAATATCATGAAGGAAGGCGGACCTGTGCTCTTGCCAAACTCTACCTCAAAATCGTCGACTCTATTTCTGCTTTCAAAATCACCTCCTGATAGAGCAAGTGTCTTTGCTTTGGCAGTAGTATTAAACATATCTAATGATGGAATATCAGGATTTGAATTATCCTGAGTTAGTGCTTCAAAAATCACTTTCTTGGACGCTTTCTTCACAGAAGCGTCACGACTTTGAATGTACTCAGAACCTATCTCTTTAATTTGCTTAATAGCAGTGCCACTTGCATTATTGCTGGCTTCATCTAATTCCCGATGCTGCTCAGAATCAACATTCTTTCGTAATGGTTTCAATGGTTTCAAAATTATAGGGGCCCGTGTAGTCCCACCTGTTTTAACAGGCATTCCACTTAAAAGTGAATGGCGACTTTGCAGTCTCTCTGTAGTGTTAGAAATCTGCATACCAGTTGCACCGTTTTCTGGTGCTAGTACATCTGTGGTATTATCAAAATCAGATGTAGACTTTTTTGACTTTCGCTTGTACCGCTTGGATGTAGGCCTAGATTGTTGCAAATTAAAGGGTCTGAATTGGTCAAGGGACCTGTCATGTTCTAAATTAATGGAGAAGTCATTGGAAGAAAAAGAAAGGTTGCCATCATTTTTGTCTGTACCTTTTCTGTCTTTTCTGGTGGAAGGTATATCATCATCCATTTTGTCCAAAAATGAACCTATCTGCTGATAACCAAGGGCATTATTTTGACCACCCTGTTTAGTGTTCATCGATGGAAAGAGAACATCTTCATCAGCATACTCGGCCATCTTTGGCTTTTTCTTATATCGTTTAGACTGTGGCCTTGACGGCTGCAAAATAAACTCGGTTTTATGTGGACTGAACATATTTCCAGAATCCTCACCAGCTAGATCATACAAGGATTTATCATTTGTTTCCTCTGACATGGTAATGCCGGACTCTGTCATATCAGTTAAAGACTGAATTTCAGCATCTTCTTCTTTCAGCTTTGTCACATTCCAGTTGCCTTCTTGATCACCGCTATAACAAGTCTGCATTGATCCATCTCTCACTATGTTTGTTGAGTGTTTTTTCACTTTACCCTTTGAATGCTTGAAACTTTTAAGGCCTTGCTTTGCAACTTTGCGCCATTGGCCAGATCTCTCACTGCCTAAGTTTATAAGGCCCTCTTTATCATCTCTCTGAGAGGCAAAGTGGCTTATACTGCCTCCGGTAAAGCTATGTTGTTGTGATGATTCCTGGTCTGTTTCACCAGGGCTGTCTCCAATACCAGTGGTTGCCCATCCACGTGCATTTTTAGCTTTCAGTTGTGTCAAGAGATCACTACCGCTCACTGAATCTACTTGAGACTGTGAAGATCTAGAAGCAATTGCTGGGACACGAACTTTCTTCTCTGTGTCTTGTGCCTGAATATTTCTCATTTCCAATTGAATCGCTTTACCATCCTGACTTAGCTGCCTTGATGTGTTCTGACTAATAGAATCGCTATTGTCACTGTCTGCTACAAGGTGTCTGATCATGTTGGATATTTTGGCGATATTGAACACTCCTGGCTCCTTATCTTTAATCGTAGCACCAGCGTTACCTGTGGAAACACCAAATTGATTGAGTGCCGTCTCACCTTCAGGATATTCTGAACCTGCAAGAGTACCAATGGCGTGCATTCCTTCTCCCTTCAGTCTGTTCATATTCAAGTCCTCTAAAGCATCATTGACTACTACACTGTCAGGATCAGTTTGTTTGACCACAGATGAAGCAGTTATATCAGTTCCAAGCATTAAACCCTCTGAACCAGCCTGCGGAGTTGTAAAGGTAGTTTCTTCTGCATCTTCTACAATTGTTGGAAGTTTGACTTTTTTGGGCTTAATTGCAACACTTTCTTGTAGCTCGATAGACTGACCATCCAAATTACTCTCTGCTGAACCAAGAATGTCTGACAACTGATAGTTGCTGTCCCCCTCGTCTTCTAAACTGGAAAGTCCTGAAAAGGGCATATCGCCGAATTCCTGTATATTTCCAACTGAAGATTCACTTTGTCCACCATCTATGAATGGAAGTTTAATTAAAGGTGAACCATCTGGACCTCCATAGGAAATTTTGCCATACAGTTCAGCACTATAACTTGTACTTTCAACCGAAGGTACAAGCTGTGATGACATACTTTTAACATCAGCAACAGGCACTTCAATTACTGGCAATTCTATGCCACTTGGGCTCTGATATTGCTCCATAGATACAGTGTCATGTCCACTGACAGAAGGGGGTCCATGGGTGATCATTGATGAATCATGTGGAATAGGTATCTCAGGGTATATACATACACCACTTTCTTGCTGATTCATGTTATCAGGCAACTTGTCTGGAACAATTTTTGAAGACTTGATAAAATGACGTTTTTTCGACTTTTGAGCAACAGGTTGTTCATAATTCACACTGATTTGAGACTTTGTTGGTGGTCCATATTTTAGAGGTGGTCCATATTGTTGAGTTAGTCCACGTTTTAGAGGTGCTCCACTTCTAATAGGAGGTCCACAGTGACTTTTTAACCCCGATATTATCGGAATTGAGTTCTTCACTTTTCGCTTACTTGATTTCATGACATTTGGTAAAGGGTAATGATTGCCACGAGATTTGATATTGTACAGTTTATGATCTTGAGATCTTAGACCTTGGGCTCGGTTCTCTGCTGGTAGTATAGCTTCAGTCACATCCTGTTCCATTGGGACTACTCTGGCATTTCGTTTATAAAGGAAAGGCTTATAGTTTTTCTTAAATCTTAATTCAAACTTAACTTTGCGAGTAACGCGAATGGGGCCAATGGCAGAACCTTGTCTTCTCTGTGGGGGTCTGCCACCAGATGATTTTATCTCCTTTTCCTCAATGTGTGGCTCAGGTAATGCCACTACTGGTACTGTGACGACTGTGTCACCCACTCTTGCATGGTCTATTACCACTGGGTAAGATTTCCTCTCTGGTATTCTAGAAGTTGGTTGTAATCTTGCCTCTATAGTGCCTGAAGTATCTGGACACGAGATGGAATTATGAATATCCTGATTTTGTAATCTGTTGACATTTAGTGCTTCCTTGTTACTATCTGTTGCAACTTCATTCCTTTCTTCTAGGGCTCGGTTGCTGATTACATAACTTTGTTCAGAGTCTGCTTCCTTCACCTTATTTTTCTTTTTCCTTTGATAGACGCTGTATATTACTATTACAACTATCACAACAAGTACTGCCAGGAAAATTACTGCTGGTATGGTTATCACAACTGTTCCTACTATAAAAGCCATATTATCTCGAATAATCGAATTCGATGCGGCATTGTCGCTCATTCTACTAGCAAATTGGCGGGGAGAACTGCAATACAGAGGATAAATTGATAGAAAGTGTGAGGAGAAAGTCACATTTATTACCTCTAACCACCTACTCAGCGTCCGATGCACTCTTTCCTAGCAACATAAAAGGTACCACTGCGCGCGCATAGCAAACGCGTTGTAAAATTAATTGCGCGCGAATTAGATGACTTGTAGAAATCAACTGGAGTACTTAATTTTCACTGTATGAAACCGTACAAAAAATCTTCTAGCATTAGTGAAATATGTAAAACGAAAAAATACAATACAACTAAGCCTATTACACAATAAATCATACATAATATTTGTATACTTGAGTGTATTGGCGTGTGTAACCACAATGTATACTTTGCACAAATAAAACAAAAAATAGTACACCAAATTAAACCAAAAACGATTCTGGTGGTGTTAAATATCAAAAGAAAAAATTTAAAATTAAATTGTGTTTTGCTCGTTGTAATCTCTCAAACAACACGTAAAGAGTTAAGAATCTCTCTACAGAACAGAACAAAATTTGCCCTTCTTTTTCTTCGTCTGCAAAGCTGCACGAGTTGCTGTTTCAAAGACTTCCCTTACTCCTTCATTCAATTTGGCCGAACATTCCAGGTACGCATAGGCTCCAATCTTTTCTGCCATGCCCCGCCCATCTTCCGTCTTCACGGGCTCCTGCTTGCTCTTAGCCAGTTCTCTTCGAGTAGTTTCATCAAACCTTAGGTCCTTCTTGTTTCCAACAAGAACAATTGGAACTATTAATAAAACGAAGCATTAAAAATCTTGACATCCAAAGTAGTATATATATATATATACACACACACTAATTATTAATATATAAAAGGCTCAACATTAGTTACAGAAGATTATAAATAAATATATATATATATATAAACAAAAAAACAAAAACTAACCAAGTTCAGATTAAAAACACATTCAATCAACACTTTATCCCAAGTTTTTAACACTACACCAAGGGGGCTATTTTAGGCCTTAGGGAGGCATTTCACCCCTCCTGCATATGGTTTCGCCCGCTCAAGAATAGTATGACTTCATGGTGACTTTAGACACAAAATTGTCATCAACTTCTTGGAAGTTAAAGCTCCCCTCCCCGACATTTCAAAAGGACCCCTTTCATATTTGGTTCTAAAAAATACACTGCCACACCCCCTTAAACTACACACTACTATGAACCTGTCTTGCACCCATTCTCTCCCAGTAAAGTCCAATCTTACCAACTAAAAAAAAAAACAAATAAGAACTCCCACAGACCCTCTTTCAAATTAACGTGACAGATAAACAAGCCAAGCACCTGTTGGGCAGAAATGTCGCACTTCAGGTGTCCACTTCTCAGGGATGTTCTCCAGAGAGTCTGGACTGTCAATCGAGAAACACATGAGGATGACATCGGTGTCTGGATAGGACAATGGCCGCAGTCTGTCGTAGTCCTCTTGACCTGCAAGTACAACATAGCAAATAGTAATACATATATTCATTCATTCTAACAACTCTGTTACAATATTATATTCTTAATTTCACGAGGAACATGATATTTTTAGTTAACGATAATTAAAACCAGACTTTAGAACTTAATTATGCATGTAAACTGTAATTAGCAATGTCACTCCATGGGATGAATTCTGAGTAAAATAGGGAACAACAACAACAACAACAAAAGCATATCCTTAATCAATCAATATTACAAACAAAATTACTATTATTATTATTATTATTATCATCATCATCCTCATCATTATTTAATACAAATAAAGCCACCACCCACCTGCAGTATCCCAGAGAGCAAGTTCTACTTGTTTCCCATCGACTTCAATATCAGCGACGTAGTTCTCGAACACAGTGGGCACATAGACCTCGGGGAACTGATCCTTGGAGAAGACTATGAGGAGACAAGTCTTGCCACAGGCACCATCACCAACTATCACCAGCTTTTTACGGATACTTGCCATGCCACTTTACTAAACAGCAAAACAAAAACAGAACAATAAATAAGTCATATTCTAGTACAGTCTACAGAATACACGTCCATACTAACCCCCGCCCCCCCCCCCCCCCCACCAACTCATATACACAAATGTTTACACATAGTATAATATACAAACAAGGCTGTTGTTGTTTTTCCCCACTTGAGGGACAAGACCTGTTAGTTTCATTGTGACAACACTTTGTTTGATTTAAGAGGCACTCTTTAGATCCAGACATTACAATCAGGAACAGTTTACCAGGCAATAAAATCATGACAATAATAATAATAGCAGTAGTAGTACCAATCAATACCAACCAGAAGGTCAAAGCTATAGAAAAGACCTAACTGCTATCCCATCAAACCTAACCTTTTCTTTCCTAAACCTAACACCATGACCATACCAAGCCAGCAATAACAAACAAGCTTTCCCCAAGCTGTCCTGTTCTCCCAGGAACAGCTGGACAAAGTGCACATGCCCACCCACCCCAACTCTCAACCCCCATACAGTGTTTGTACACCAGAAGTGATTGGGTCATGCAGAAGTCCCGGCCCAAGATTGGCTGTAAGATCAAGGGTACAACATGAGGAAAGGGAGGGGGGGGGGGAGGAAGAACACAACAAATCTGCAGGCAGGTAGCCAGATGTTGCACATTCATTACTCTCAACAAATAAACTCCTGGCCTAGCACAGGGGAATACACACATTCATAAGGCTTGCCAATAAGCTTTGCACAAATCATACCTCACTTACAACTGCCATTACAGTATTTTTGTACCTCAACAGCAATTGTATCTCATCAAACTCAGAACTTTACTCTGTGACACATTAATAATCTAAAGTATTACAATACTCAACAAATATATTAGTAATTGGTATAATGGACTAGCAACAATCGCTAGTAGTCCCACACTAGCTAGCTTACTGCAAGTGTTTGTGTGTGTGTGTGTGTTGTCCCCGGTAGGTCATTTTTCTTTAAGAAAAAGGTAATTTCTTGTTAAGCTTACTGCTGTTCCTTCTGAAGGGTAAAAAAAGAAAAAAAGAAAAAGAAAGCTTACATATGGCAAAAAAATGTGCCGTAGTAGTATAAACAACAACAAAATGCTAATTGGGAAATTTTTGAATATTCCATTGGATGTTGTGGAAGCATCAAGACTAACTGCAGGAGGGAATGATTCGACGGTTGAGATATAACTGAAAACTCTAGACACTCTGATGCTACCTCATACCAATCTCGATAAAACAAAGCTACGTACATACATGATCCTCTCTTTCTCACTACAGTCCATTTCAAGTTGCCATCCCAACCACTGAAACAACATTAAATACAACAACACTCACAGACAGGACCATTAGCAACGACAACACACCTCCAACACAAAGGACAGATCCACTCGTGAATGTACTTACTACCTCCTCCTAAAGTACTTACAAGCTCATTACCCATATCACCTTTTACTTGCAAGACATTAGTACAATTTTAAAGACAAATACCGAAGTCTTCATTGGTGATAAATAATAATAATAATAATCACATCAAATAAAATGATGCTGATGATCTTAACCACAAAATACTTTGTGGTATTGATCACGAGGATGGTTGTTTGGGTTAACATGGTTATTTCACTAAATCAAAATAAAAGAATACAAAAATAAAGGCCAAACTAAAGTCATGCAAATGGTGTAGAGTACACACACACACTCAAACACAATTATAAACACGGGACTTCAAAAATTGAGCACTACATAATTACATCACATGAACCAACAAAAAGGTCAATAATCCACCAGACCACACAAAATACCTCAGACTGACACTAACACAAGACACACACACACTAGTGAAAAAAAAAATCCCCAGGTTTGCTGATGCACCTTATTAGGATATTTCTTTGCTCTCAATAGTACACAAACCACAGATTGTGCCTGTATTAAATATGCAGTTGCCAGGTGGCCACTTCTTGTGTGCAGGAAGAATGTGGCAGACATAAGCTACACCATTGGCCAGAGGACGCTGGACACACAAAGGTGGGCCAAGTCACACACACACACACACACACACACTATGATTCACGAAAAATCATTTATTACTTGAAGCCATACAAAGCAAGTAGTCACAATTAATCAAGTGTTGATGTATTCAATTGTAAAAATAATACTTCATAATGCCACTTAGAAGCTAATAAACGTGTACAGTTATGAGAAAACCTGACCTTTGTAATAAAATTCACAAAATCAAGCCTCCGCTTCTAATCAGTACTTCCAACAAGAATAAAGTGCTTGCCAACAATTCCATAGCTGATAGCATCTACACTGGCTATATCAATGCTTGCAGAACCACGTGGTCAGTTCCACACACCAAATTAAATCACTGTTAACAAGTTTCCAGGCTATACTTCTCAATAAATTATGTGATGTTGATGAGATTTCCCCAAAAATGGCAACACTCATGGCTAGTCTTTTGTTCAGAGTTACGGCTTATTACCAGTCCAAGACTTCATGAAAGCATCAGTCAGTACGCTTTCGTTGTTTTAATACAACTAGTTATAGTGAGTACGCTTGAGTTGTATTGTAAGCTTTCTTCCTTCAACCATTTTCTCTAAATCTCTGCGGGTATTGTCATAGAAACGTCTCACATGATGCCGGTTCATCAGACAGAATAAATGATTAACATAATTAAAAGACTTTTTTTTTTTACCCATGGAAGTTTCATCCTAATCAAAATCTTGGATAATTTGAAAATAAGTTCCATTACAGGCAAAAAAAATTTTAAATGAAAAGTGTATTACTTGATTGGAATCTATCATCACACAGTCGATTTCCTCATAGCTGGTCACAAATCAAGCCTCCAACCAATTGATATAGTTTCCTGATATGCTCAATTCTTGGTACATTCAGTCAACCACAACAGTAGATTACCACTAATAAGAAATATGACCTAAGTCTGAAATCATAAAGTTCTCTAAGAAATATGGAGATGTGGGAATGCATTTATACAGTAATGCAGTCCATTTAGCTAATAGCCCAAGTAAAGCTGGTCACACTCCATACTTAACCACTCCTCAAGTATTCCCTGCCTCAATTTCGTAGCCATAGATTCCTATCAAGATCACATCACAGCAGATGGCATTTCAATAAGACATAGACATTCAATACCTTATGACCAGTGTTTCTGGCTAGACCTCCCCCACCCCCTTCCCCCGGTTGGTGGATCTATATAGATGCTGACTAACTTGAACAATTGCCACATTACCAAAGAAAAGAAACAACTCGTGGATTATAAACTAGACCATACCATCAGCACCAACCAGACTTCAAAATGAATTAATGGCTACCAGTAAAAACAAAAACAAACAAAAAACAAACAAAAAAACAAAAACAACAACAAAAACAAAAAACAGGTCCTAAGCAAAAATAATTAAAGGTTTGGATCACTTAACGCCTGTAACTTTGAAGCCACCCATCAACTCCTAGTACAAAAGTACCCCCATCCACACCCTCTAGTCACCAAATGGGAAGCCATGGCAACAACTACCACAGATGCCTTGCTGTGCAAGTCACACACACACACACACACACACACTCTACAACACATCCCAGGACAAGATCACAGGAAGTGTGCATCAATTAGAGTTTGAATGGACCTACCTGTCTAATAATAGTGATGTCACAAGGACTATCACTAGATGGTCTTGACACAAGATCAAAGTAAAGCCAATCAAACTAGTAGTCTGCCCATCAAATAGAAAATCACCTAGCAAGTGACCTAGCAGTGTGAACTCTTAGAGCAATCAATATGCTTCCTAAAGCTAATAAAAAAATTTTTTTACATGAACTGTGAAGCCTGTCATGATGTACCACAGCATTCTCTATTATAGACCTCCATGGCCCAACTTCAAGCTAACAAAGTTTTTTTTGTTGTTGTTTCACTACACCCTAGCTTTAAAAAATGAGGGGAAACTATATTGCCAACCAACTTAATATTATACCTCGCCGTTAATCAACAAATGGTTGCGTAATTATGAACTTTATCTTGAGATTCAAAATCTGATGGTTATACATTATTTCTTTAGGAGTAACATCTTCAAAATGCACAGTTGTTATATAAAGTGAGTAGATGCACAAACTAAAGTACAAGATCACTCCCACCTCGACTAACTGCCTGGCTTTCCGATCGCTGACACACTGGGCGGGAGGGAGGTAAAAGTTATGTCAAAAAGTCTCCACTCATTCCAACTGGGCTGAGTAACGATGACCTTTCATCTGGCATTCTCCCTTTTACTCATCAAAAAGCTAATAGTATTGTCGACCCATCCATTATAGAGAGCAGGGTTACTACCACCATGTTCAGGTCTAGCTACCTGAACTAGGAGAAGTCTTTAGCAAACAATTAACTAACATGTGCTACATTAACTCATTATCGTCTAATCATATTCATGATCCATCCAGAACCACCACAAACTGTACCATGTCATCCCATATATGCACTGTAAGTTATCTTGGGAAAATTAGTCCATCATAACATAAGCCAACCTCAGTGAATGCAGACCGCGTTACCTGCTAGTGGCTTGTTGCTGTGGTTGAGTCCTACCATGCCGGCATAGTGTCCGGTTTCTCGCCACAACTTGCTGAAGCTGGGCATAGCTTATGGTGGGCTCTGGTCCTTCGAGCCGGATCTACTTCGAGTGAAGAAGAAGGACAACCAGCCAGGCTCCACCTCTCCCGAACTTACGCAAGTATTTCTTTACTACTGTGCTCCAGGATTACTCGCCACACCGAGGTCCTACCGATCAAGATCCTGGATCTTCCACCAAGTTGGAAGTCTACTGAACGTACCATCACCAGTCTCCACAGACTCAGCCAGCCTCCATAGACTCAGCAGCCTCCATAGACTCAGCAGCCTCCATAGACTCAGCAGCCTCCATACTCTCAGCAGTCTCCATAGACTCAGCAGTCTCCACAGACTCAGCCAGCCTCCATAGACTCAGCAGCCTCCATAGACTCGGCAGTCTCCATACTCTCAGCAGTCTCCACAGACTCAGCCAGCCTCCATAGACTCAGCAGCCTCCATAGACTCGGCAGTCTCCATACTCTCAGCAGTCTCCATAGACTCAGCAGTCTCCATAGACTCAGCAGTCTCCATACTCTCAGCAGTCTCCATAGACTCAGCAGTCTCCATACTCTCAGCAGTCTCCATAGACTCGGCAGTCTCCATAGACTCGGCAGTCTCCATAGACTCGGCAGTCTCCATAGACTCGGCAGTCTCCATAGACTCGGCAGTCTCCATAGACTCAGCAGTCTCCATACTCTCAGCAGTCTCCATAGACTCGGCAGTCTCCATACTCTCAGCAGTCTCCATAGACTCAGCAGTCTCCATAGACTCAGCAGTCTCCATACTCTCGGCAGTCTCCATAGACTCGGCAGTCTCCATAGACTCGGCAGTCTCCATAGACTCGGCAGTCTCCATACTCTCAGCAGTCTCCATAGACTCGGCAGTCTCCATACTCTCAGCAGTCTCCATAGACTCAGCAGTCTCCATACTCTCAGCAGTCTCCATAGACTCAGCAGTCTCCATACTCTCAGCAGTCTCCATACTCTCAGCAGTCTCCATAGACTCGGCGGTCTCCATAGACTCGGCAGTCTCCATAGACTCAGCAGTCTCCATAGACTCAGCAGTCTCCATAGACTCAGAAGCAGTCTCACTCGGCTCAGCAGTCTCCAGCAGCAGTCTCACTCGACCCGGCAGTCTTCCTCGGACTCAGCAGTTTTCCAACTGGGCTGAGTAACGATGACCTTTCATTTGGCATTTTCCCTTTTACTCATCAAAAAGCAAATAGTATAGTCGACCAATCCATTATAGAGAGCAGGGTCACTACCACCAGGTCTAAAACCACGGGCCTGACCATCTCTATTCTAATTGGCCAATTCTTCATTGATTTCATGACATACACAAATGACTTGCATTGGCAGCCTACACAGCTATGACGGCCAATAACACTAACAAGTACAGCACATTAACAATATAGCTAGGTACTATGTAGTTTGTGAGCCTCTGCCCCCCCCCCCCCCCCCCCGTCTAGTGGATTCATCATCTCTGAACCAACAACCCAGCAATCCAGATTACAGACACAACACATCGTTTTTTGTTTTTTTTTCGATATTCATTCATGGTATGAACCCAAGATGACCTCCATTAGTCCAATGACAACCAATCTTAAATACGAGAAATGGGCATCTGTATAATAAACAGCTGCTAACTTACTAACAAAACCGTGAACTCCCTATACAATAACCGGAATGAAAAAGGTGCGACTTGTCACACTTTCATTTACAATATGATGTCTCTCAAGTGATACTAGCACTAAAAAAGGAAGTCCAAGGATTGGAGAAAAATATTGCACTCCCAAGTATGTGTGTATGATAGAGCTACTACTCATCCACCAACATCTCCTCACACACCTTCAGTTCACTGTGAAAGAAAGGAACATCTCCACCAAGACCATCTTTGCAACAGAATTAAGTGTTTTATACAACAGCTGATGGCTTGCACGAACAATACAAGGCTGACAGTAATGCTACACTAAAAGTTGAACAAAAACTTCTCACACCAACACACATACGTACACCTTCATGATTGATAAAATATAGCATTTCTGAAGGTGTAACGTCTACAACAGCAACTACCAGGAAGTTAAAATAATTTAATCATGCAGTCATCACCAATATGTTGTTGAAAGACTATTTGAAAAAAAAAAAGTAAGTAGTAATGTTCTTTACACTTGGAACTTCTAGGTGACATTCACAAATGAAATAAAATAGGTGCTAGAGAATGAGAGATGATTTTAACACGCGTTAACAAAAAAAGGCTAAACACAAGAATATATTTAACCTTGCCCCCACCCCCCATGGACTGCCATACCAACTGCTGTGTAAAAGATAGTTAGGTGGGCACAATGAAACCAACAGATTTGCTAAGTAGTCATCACAAGGGTCGGACGGTAAACTCACCCACCAGCCTCCCGCAGCTGTGAATTGATAAACCATCAACAATAGCAAAACTTTTTCAATAAACTCAAGAGATCCATGACGACAATGATGATATAAGGGGAGATTTTCATACCAACAGCCTTACCTGTGACTAACACTAAAGCTCTATCTGCAGACCACGCCCCCATGCAGTCCAGGTTAACGGCTAGCTAGGAGTTTTCAAAGACATAAGACCCTACACACTTGAAATACGACTCCATTCACATCAGACTTGTTTAGTACCAAGGGTAATAAACCCCTTCCTCCTCCAAACTCTCAACAAACACACACACACACACCAGTACACAAACACACACAGGTCATGCCAGCATGAACAGACGCATGCCATCAAAAGAGCAAATTCATCCATTAGAGATACAAGCAGTAAAGCAATATTTAGAAACCACCATACATGACTGAGGCCAATGCCTGTCAAATCTACTATACAGCACTGTACCCCCCTAATTAATCCCATTCACCTACGTGGCACACACCCTCTTTGGGATTCCTTCAAACAGAAAAATATACACGCTAAAGCAAAACCAGAAACGTCGGGGGTAAAAAACAACAATATATTAACTAGAAGGACTTGCAATTAAGAGTGGATTTATAGAGCATATGTAGTATGCCCATAACACAGCTTCATAAAGCCTACCAAACATTTGGTCACCATAAAACAGAACCTACGTTAACATTTGTGAAATGCCCTTTGCCATCAACACACTAATACTGTACAATACATGGTCTCAAGAACTTCCTTTCAATCAACTTTTACCCTCTTACACCTCAAAACTGCCAACTCACCACACCCAAATCTAAGTTAGAAATACAGGAACTGTCCAAAATGACCCTATTAATGGCAGCACAACACGTTTCATGAATAGTAGCCATAATTAACCCAACGCCCATTCTGCCTACCAGTTCCCATACGCCCTGGACGTCTTCAGGGCCATTTTAAGTAACCATCAGAAACGGAAAGCGCCTAGCCTTCTTTGTGTAGCAAGGGCGCTAATTAATAATATCACTCCACTAACTTACCTTCCTCCTAGTATATCAGCACCCAGAGAAGCTCCCTGAGATCTTCTTTCAGCAATATACAAAAAAAAATATAAACGAAAGAGGCTGAACCCACCGTCTTTTTATCGCCCTTTGTATACTTTAGGAAATGTCACCCGTACACTGTGAATTTCAGTGCGACAAGCATGCGCAAAGTGTGGTCTGGTGGTCTGATCTAAAAATAAATGTGGGTGGGAAGAGTTCTGTTCTAAAAATAGATAATCATGCGTAGTTTCTTTTTTTATTATGCCTCCGGTGGGTGGAGATTAAAGAAAAGGGATATCCGGGAATCATTTTCACACTTCAATATTTATAGTGTTTGGAGTTGGAGTGAGAGTGGAGTGAGAGTGTGGTGTAAGTGAACTTGTTTCTCTATCTCTGAAAACTCTCGCGCCCCTGGTTTGCAATACTGTAACGGAGTATCCTCTGCACAGCGGCACACCTCGGAGCATATTACAATTAAGGTAAGCAACATTAGCCGGCTGTCCCTAGCTACAGTAAGTGGAGAAGAGAGCGTCGGAATGAATGTGATACCCATCTGCGCTTGTGATTCAGTTACATTGGGTTTGTACAAGTTGCTTAAAAAAGATAGCAACTTAGAGTTAGTTTTCTTAACGCCTTTACGGAGATATGTTTGTTTCAATGAAGCCAGTCATAATATACTTCCACTGTCAGGCTCGGCCACTCTTGGATCATGGAGTGAGGGGGTGGTGGAAATTGATGGGGTGCCACTTTATCAAACATTGCCTTTATATTTTACTTAAGTTATGATTACAAAATAGAAAGTGTCAAGTAATAGCCGATGTGGCTGTTAGTAGTCTTGAAATAGTATGAACGTTTTCACTTGATATAAGATAACCTGTGGATCTAACTATCCAACTGGGGCACACATTGTAATTAGTTGCCCCAGCATTATTTCTTTAGCTGCAGATATGGCAACTGTATTCACTCTGTGTGTGTGTGTAGTGTAAGTGAGTTTTCATGTCCTTCCAACCTCTAGCTAATCCCCCCTCCCTTCCCTTTCCCAACCCTGAGAATGAATACTCTGCCAAATAGTATCTCCAATAGGTAAGGGCATGATTAAGATTTACTGTGTTTGGCTTTGTAGTGTTAATTCATCTCTAATCAGCCACCTGGCAGCCGTTGTTTCTGTCTTCCTACTCTGGCAGTAGAACGCCATTATGAGAAAGTGGTGGCATATACCACCACTTCAGCATACTTGGGTTTGTCAGCTCCGATGTGTGTGTGTGTGCGTGCGTGTTTGTGGAGTTGCAAGTGCTTATTATCTAACTGGGGGAGAAAGTTCAGGATGTCGTGTATAATTCTTGCCAAGTTCATGAAGAGTGCATGTTTAGCCGTGTCTGGGATGTTCAGTTGTTATCGAAATCAGACAATGACAACTTAAACTATAATTGTGAATTGTGTCTTTGTTATGTGGGTATTAATTAGTTTCTTCAATGGCGGGGTTTTTTTTTTCCCCTGATTTTTTTCTTCTACATATACTTGCCAGTCTTGCCTTTAAAAGTAGTGAGTGTTTCAGTGAACGCAAAATCCCCTCAGAATCAACATGTTGGTTTAGCAAGCCAAACAGGTTGACAGCATCCCAATAGCATGGTTTATATGTACATTGTCTGCTCTAGAAGGTCCATTGTTCTCACTAAATGCCTGTCATATGTTTATTATTATTATTGTTTTTTGTTTCTTGTTTTTATTGTTGTATTGCTTTGGCGTAATTGTTAATAAGTAGCAAGCATTCTGTGGAGGAAGGGCAGTGGAAAGAAACAATTACGTCATTTTTAAGGGAAATTCAAGGTGGGTAAAGGGGAAGAGGATTAAGCTTTGAACTGTGTAGAATTGTATTTGATACAGGTGATAAGATAATAGCTGCTAATTACTGTTAGATGTGTTTATTGTTTGGCAGTTTTTGCCATTTCTCAATCATTGTGATGGAATTGGCTGTTTCTGAGCATGTGCTGTGGGAGTTCTGAATGTGTACTGGTCATTTAGCAACCACATATATAGACACATGAGCTAGCTCTTGTAAAAAATAAAAACAATAACGGAGCACAGCAGCAAAACAACAACAGGTTGTAGTGAATTTATTTTCACTCTGGGACTAGAAGGTTTGTCCGATCCTTGAAACGTGTGGGACAACTGGAACAGAATTAACGTGTTAACTTTCACAAGTTCTGTAATTCTTCGCAATGGGTTGAAAGACTGGATACTGAGTTTCGTGAACACCACACAGCTTCTGTTTTACCATCCTTTTCATTAGCATTCCTGTGTGTGTGTATGTGTTTGCGTGTGTGTGTGTGTGTGGATGCACGCGCATGTGTGTGTGTGTATATGTGTCTAATGCACTCTAATGTATCATTCCTGTGGTGTGTTGGCCAGAGAATCAGAGTTGTAACTATTACGTGTGTTCTACTCAGTGTGTGGGCGTAATGTTGGCAGTACGGCTTAACTTTGACAGGGTTGTGTCCTCCACTGTCAAGTGCTCATATCCATGGCATGTAGCTATGCATACATATTCCTGAAATGTGGGTAAATTTCTACTCCACATGGCGATATGCGTGACAACAGCAGGTGTTATGTCATTTCATGCATGAGTGGCCTTCTACTAGGGACATTTGCTGAGTGTATAACCACACATATCAATATACACATGTACGTATGTGCACCCACAGGTTAGGGATACACTAGCATGTGTGGCTACTTCTTGGGGAGTGTGCATGCATGTCCGTACTGTTGTCTGTCTAAGCTTCTACAAGTCAGTATTCATGAACGGGTTGTTCATGTTTCTTCTTTCTAATTCGGTTTGTTTGTTTAATTTTTTTTTCGTGTTTAACTTGAGGGAGTTGATTTTGGAGCTTTTTTTTACAATCTTTTAGCAGGAGAGAGTGATTGTTTCATAAAACTTGATTATAGTGTGTTCATATGTTCGACGTTATAATATGCCGGTCAAATGTGTGTGTGTGTGCATGCGCGCACACACTAGGGAGTGAATTGTTAGGTAATGAATAAGTGCAGCATTAATTACTGTAATGAAGACTCTGCAAGCTGGTTACCGTGCCACCATTAGCTCCATAAACTCCCTAGCACATGTCGTTAATAACACACACACACACACACACATGTACTGAACTGTATTTGCTGATTCACTTCCTTGGAGAAAATGGAATTTGGAGGTCATTATAGCTTGGGTCACTGGGGTCTTTTGTATCTGTGTGTATATTTATTTAGACTTGTGTTATGCACTGCTGGTGGGTGTTGCCAATTCTAAGTGTAGCACAATGTGGAGTATTTAGCAGCGAGTAGGAGAATTTAAAGGTCACTGTCATTAATGTGTTTAATTAATGAACTCTTTCCTGTCATTAATGTGTTTAATTAATGATCTCTTTTGCTGTCTTCTTGTCCTCACTGCACTAACCTGGTCTAGTAATATTGATACATACTGTGCTGTTTCTGGTTTGATTGTTAGCATAATTATTTCTGGTATTTGCCATTACGGTGTTAAGTGACATTTGAGTGAGAAAAGAGAAACCATTATGTCCCGAGTCCCTCACATGTGGACAACCCAAACACTCCAGACATAAAAGAGTCAATCTAGATCTTAAAATAAGTATCTCGACTAATATAAAAAATTAAAAAAAAAAGGTTCTTAAGTTACAGTTGATTTTTTTTTTTTTTTTTTTTTTTTGGTTGTCCTCATGTGGGGGATCCAGGATGGTCTGGTTTGTGGTTTGGTTTTAGAAGTCACTCGGGCGTTTTGATGTGGCTGTTAACAGAACAAAATAAACTTTCTCCCTCCTCCCCCTCCCTTTCCCACCATCCTCTATGTTTGACGGAAACTGAACAGGAAAGTCCTTCAAGGATTGTGAAATGTGTCCATGCTACGATTTTCTTGCTACGTAGATAGGTGCAGATATGTTTTAAGTTTAGTGGGTGTGGTGTCAGACTGAGCTATTCAAACTTGGTAGCTTCTTGTTACGGGAGGTTATATCTTCTCTCTCGTTTCACCAGTCTTATCCCAGTTTTGATAAGCAAATACTATTTGCTTGTGTAATAGACTGAACCTTTCTCAATTAATGGGGTCAAGGGTAAAATGTGAAGGGAAAAAATCTCAGTTGTTGCCAAGTAATCGAACCCAGGATCCCTGGCTGCACTGGTGGTAAAGCCAGTGTCCTGAGTTCAATTCCCCGGCGACAACTATAGTTGTTCACATCTTGCTCTTGTTTTTCCTTAGACTCCTTTAATTGTAGACGATCCATTCTAGTTTTTATGAAGGGTCAGAGCTTGATAATTATTTGAGTGAATTAGTTCCTCTTCTTCATTATCATTCAACCTTTGCCTTACGTTACAGGTAGTCAACAGTAATGGCAGCCATCAGACGTAAGCTGGTGATCGTTGGTGACGGTGCCTGTGGCAAGACCTGTCTCCTGTTCGCCTTCACTAAAGACGAATTCCCGGACAAATATATCCCAACTGTTTTCGAAAATTACGTGTCGGACATCGAGGTGGATGGCAAGCAGGTAGAGCTAGCACTGTGGGACACGGCAGGACAGGAAGATTACGACAGACTCCGCCCCCTTTCGTACCCGGACACAGATGTCATCCTGATGTGTTTCTCCGTGGAAAGTCACGACTCTCTGGAAAATATTCACGCAAAGTGGGTGCCGGAAGTCCACCATTTTTGCCCCAACGTTCCTTTCCTGCTCATCGCCACCAAGAGGGACTTGAGAAGTGATCCGGTATACAAACAGCAGTTCGCCAAGCAGTCTATCGTTCGGCCGGAAGAGGGGCGTGGCATGGCAGAAAAAGTCGGAGCATGGTCGTACCTGGAATGTTCTGCGAAAACAAGAGAGGGCGTGAGGGAGGTGTTTGACAATGCAACCAGAGCAGCTCTTCAAAAGAAGCGAGGGAAGAAGATTGGCTGCAGCTTGTTATAATATTGGACTCAAAAACACAAAACCATTGCTTCATTTTTCTTCTCAGTCTACTAATTATTATTATTATTATTATCTTTTTTTTTTTTTTTTTCTTTTTTCAAGATATGGTATTTAATCACACTTGTATCTTATATGCTCTGTAACTGCTCTAATTTGAATTGGTTTCGTCCGGTTGTTATTTTATGCACGGCGTAGTGTATGTTGTTGTTATGTATGTTTGTTGTTTTCATACCTACTAGTTTTTGTTTCATTAAATGTCATTTCTTCTGAATTTTGTGTTGTACATGTAACGTGGAAAATAATGTTTTTTTTAATATCGAGTATAAATGAAATAATGTGTAGTTGTGGGTTTAATCAATACTTAATTATTACAAAGAGCAGTTCGCCATTCAACACAGCCTAGTGACAATAACACATTACAGTTGAGCCTCTCTGCAAGGCCATGCTTGGAAGCAAGTCTTTTGCCCCTTGTAGAGAGTGAGTTTGACTGTTTTCAGAAGTTATTTTCTATGTATTGCTGTAGATTCATGGCTGGTTGTTGTTGAGGGTCTGCTTTTCGGCGTCCCTTTGTTGAGAGGTTCCACCGTTGATGCTCTCTATATACTGAAATTATGCCCACAAGTGGCTTTGTCATGGTTACTATGTATCATGTTGCTGTGGAGCACTACTCCAGAACAATGCCACCCATGGAATCCATTTGGTCATTACGGAACACATGACCTTTACCAGGAGTTTAATGGTTGGGCGACATACATTCCTATATTAGTAGATCTCTCTCTCTCTAGTCATGAAACGCGGAGTAGATGACGTGCTAATTGTGTGTGAACTGTGATGTGTATAACATACCAAACATACCACCCCGACTCTCTGTCATTATAATTGATTTGATAATCATGTAAGACCAAGCTACCTGTATGTGTGTATTCCAATCAGATCTTTGACGTGCATCACATCACAACTTCAAAAGCCTGTGGTCTGGGAAGGTTATAACATCCTCACATATTGAGTTGACCAAAGGCTCTCTCTCCCTCCCTCTCACTGCCTCAAGCTACTCAGTAGAGGTCACTTTGGAGTAAATTTAGAAAATTGAGCTTCAGTGACCAAATTAAACAAAAAGTTAAGACCGTATATAATCGCTGGCAGGAGCAAAGAGTAGAAGAATCCCAGTCAGTATATAGACTTACCAGAAAGTTAATTTGTGAAATTAAGATGTCTTATCATAGCATTATAGAAACATGGTAGCTAATATAAAGATATTCAAAGAAAGTTAACATACCCTGTCACCAAGGCTAAGACACATTCCTGTGATGCATTGCTCAGGATGTGTTGTGGTGAGCACAAGGTAAACCCAGCCCACATTTCAAATTTACTTCACATTTTAAGAACTAGTGAAAATGTATAATCTGCACATCATACATAGACGAAGCGAAACAAATAAAAAATATGCACAACCAAATAAATATTCCGATAAAATCAAAACATGAAGTTCTATGCTGCCAAATCCTGTCTCTAACTAAACGTGAAAGAAGGCAGAGAGTGAGTATGGAGGCGTGTCAAAATCTGTCACCTGCGGTTCCCGCCTACTGGCTCTCTATGTTCGCATCCAGTACATGTTTCCACGGACACGGTTGTAGTCAGGAAGTTGCTCAATTGGTCCTGCAAGTATAAAGCCGATGATAATGAGATTAAATTAAGCTAAGTCAACAGCACAAAGAATTATACCATTACTGATAAGTAAATTGTATTGACTGCTGATACAATGAAGCACCATAGGTGCAAACCCTCAGTGCTACTATAAAGCGGATAGCTAGCTATTACAAAGACCCAAAAGAATATTTACTTCAGGTAGTATCAATTATGTCAATATTATGCAGCTAACTCAAGCAATTTGATACGTGGCTAGTGCAATAAAAATGGTACATGCAAATGCTGTCCTCATAAGAAAAGCTTAACATGCAAGAGACCCTCACCTACCAGATAGTTTCAACGGGGAACTCCCACTTCAGTACTCCGGTAAACCACCGAGAAATTGAAGCAGAATTAACACGCGCAGCAAGAAATTATTAGCTCATGTGAGTATGGTGTGACATCGGGGAAGTTACCAGCACGATAGCTTATGATCGTACGACCTACAAATGAATTGCTTTTTCCAAAAAATTAAGTCGAAACAAATTTCTGGCACATTAAAGGACTTAAAAGTGTCCATTGCAGCATTTTGATGCTTGTTTCAATCTTCGGGAGACTGCCATTTTTGAGATCTGCTATTTGTTGTGTGACAGAATGACTGACTGATTGACACACTAACTGAATACCGTAACCCTCTCGCGCACGAATGATGAGTGTTAACTATACTCAATTGTGTCAATTCTCAACAGGATAGCCTAGCTGTCTAACTAAACTAGAAATAATATGTTCTACAATACTGCCTATTACCATAAATGTTTAATTTTTTTTTACTAAAAAGAATTTTCGCGTAACTTGCTTAAGCATTTCACATTTTTCGGATGATTTTCAAAATGGGAAGTTTAAAACGACAGCAAACGTAACTGTACATACTGACAAGCAAAAGGAACATCAAAACAACTAAATCCAACATGCACAGACTAGCATGACTCTATATCTCTAGCAGCACTTGGACATGCTTGAATTAACGTACCAATTCCAACCACCACCGGACACTTGTCGTAGATGTACCTCATACACACCTCCCTAATCATCTTGGCATTGACTTGCTACACACATGCACAAACGAACACACAACATAAACGCTTACCCTTGTATAACATTGACAATAAAAGCATTCGATACCATCTTAGTGTCCACTAAGATAGAATAATCAGATCTCTGGCTGTAACAGACAGCAGTGAGTGAAGTTGTGATGGCAACTATTTAACAAAACACAGTTACTCTAAACGAGAATATGTCACCTCTTACCAAACAACACACACATAGCCTGCACTTCAGTTCGATATTTTAACTAACAAACCTTACAGCAGTGAGTGAGTAATAAGAAATACACAGTAAATATGTTCAATATTATTAGATTGAAAAGTGAAACACATTGGACTCTGGATTATCTGGACCTTATTTATCCACACGCTTAGATTATCTGAAAGGGACATTTGCTTCGCATGCGCAAACACTTTCAGTGAAAAGCAGCTGCTGTTTGAGTTGGATGTGATGGCTGAAGGTCATGCAGTGGCGGTGAAGTGGAAAATGGACAGTTTGACAATTTTGAGAGATTCTGAACAAGTTGAAAAAAAAAAGACAGTGCTACCAGTTTGGCTTTTTGACCGTGTGCAATATAAAGAGAAGAGATACAATCATTTTATATACTCATGGATAGCCAGACTGTAATGAAGAAAAGAAAATCAATGTAAAATGCAGATGGTGTACAATCGGATAAGCCGGGTTGAATAGCTTGCAATAACTCATGAATAAGAAACGTCAGTTATCTGTAAATTTCAATTCTCCGAAAGAGTCTCGGTCCCAAGCCTTTCAGATAATTGAGGTTCCACCGTACACACACACACACACACACAAAGAAGGAAGGGAAAAAAAGGCCAAAAATATAAAATACATAGACACACACACACACACATAGGCACGGCGCTATTCAAAATGCCACATAATAAGTGCTTCTTCAGCTAATCCATGAAATTCGAGGGACACTGTTTCTATTGGTCAAACTAAACAATGACATAATTAGGTAAGGGACTTGTAGGAGACCCTATTAACACAACTTTTCTTTACTACAGTAATTATCACCTCACTCCACTTCCTACGGGTTGGTAAAGCTTCCCTCTCACTACACAACCACCATCTGTTCCAGCAACAAACAAGTGCTACTACTATCACCTCACCTTCCTGACAACACAGGAAGTTAACCATCTCACCTTCCTGACAACACAGGAAGTTAACCATCTTGCCCCACAACCTGTGCTACAGGTTGCTATGGACACACTCGCACGGTTACGTCACAATCCCTACCTGGATTCTGTGGTCGAGCTCCACCGGGGGAATACGACGTCTGTAAGTCAACATTTGTCTACATGCAGAAAACAACAACAACAACAACAACAACAACAACAACCAAATCGGTCACTAAGTCTGATGGTGTAGAAGTTATTTGACATACACATCTGCACAAACTTGTAACATCAAAACATTATTACCAAAATGGCCAAAAAAATGAAATATCCAAACAGGTAAATAAAAACAAACAAATAAATAAATAAAAGTAGTAATTAAGAATCAAAACACAAACAAACATATTCATTATGGTTGTCAAGGTTATGAATATCTATCATTAAAGTTCACGTTTAAATTTCAGGTTTATGGCAGCCTCAAAACAAACACTAAGCAAAGCAAAACAAAACAACAACAAAAAACAACAACAACAAAAACTCAAATGTTTAAACGAGGGAAAGACAAGAAGTGAAATGGCCTTAGCTTGCTACACGTAACCACGCAATCGCACCTTCCAATGTCTTCACATATGGCAGTGGAACCTACATACACACACACACACATACACACACAACATATAATTCAATATGATCAGCGTACATCAGACACGGTCAACTCCAGTTAATGCACATCACCCACCGTCCAGATTCATGAAGAGATTGGTCCTGAAAATATTCTTAGCTCTTTCCACTTCAGCTTCAGTAACGCTCACACACAATCGAACCCTGCAGACATAGGCAACAAAATAATACCATGTTAATGGGTGTGGCTTGAAAATGAAGTGGGCGTGGCCATGCTCACCATTCCATTTGCACATTGTATATCAAGTCATCAATGTTCATGCGATCAGTCACCAGATAGATGCCCCTGCAGTCATGAATATACATACACAACATAAACTTCCATATATGGCATATGCTAAAAATAGAACCGTCTGGTAATCCAGTAAGGCTACATGACCTGGAGTGGTAATAGAGTTTCTGCTATAACCATGTCAAGGCACACCTTGTCATGCTGAGTGGGGGGACCCTTAGTGTTACTAAAAATAGAACAATTGCAGTGGGGGAAAGGGGAGGGATATTTTACAACAGAAATGGTCCGATAATCCAAGTGCCAACATAGCCTATTCACTGTTACCAAATATAGATACACAGTGGACTATAGTTACTAAAAAATAAACCCATGCATCATTCTATTATTTCAAAGAGGTGAAATTAACATATGAACTCATCTCAAATGCTACTTAGCAAGAGTTTCTTCAGAGAAACGTTACTAAAAATAGAACTACACATGACCCTTGAGTAGCTATACTTTGGTGTTGATGTGTGTGTGATGACTTGAAGTCCTTGTGCCAACTGCCACAGCAGTCACACACATTGTGCAGCACCATAAATATGGAAAGTGGAACTAAAACATTAGCACAGTGGAGTTCCAAACACAAACACACACACACACAAACTGCACACACTCACAAACATGTGCACACACCTATTCACATTCACACATAATAATACTCCCATACCATAATTGTGTGAGTTTCAACCTGGCCTTCCATGGTGACCATCATGTGACACAGAGAGCTCACACTGCATGCGAGTCAGTCAGATAGGAATGACATTAACCCAATAGGAAATAACAGTAGAAACTCCATAAAGACTATAAGGATGGAAACTGAAGTAGGAAGGAACACTCACTACTAGATAATAGGAGGACTGTTGAGGATATGGGTTAATGGAGTACTTAGGAAGAACACCGTGATATTCTAATGTCATAGATTTTCACTGCTAATTTAATTATTCCTGGTAATTTAATATTTTTAGCTTAGTAGCATTAAGTTATAGTTATAAACCAAAATTGAGGTTTGTATGCGATTTATAAACTCCGAGACACGAGGGCGCAGCCCGAGTGGCGAGGATTTATAAATCGAAATACAAACCTAATGATTTTGGTTTATAACTATTTTATAGCCCAAACATAAACAACGAGCAAGGTATTGCGCTAGCTATCTTAGTAATTGTATTAAAGTACCCAAACTCTTCATTATTCCATTTTGCTTTGATGTGCCTTCTATCATAATTATGGTTGTTAAAAACTATATCAGACTTTTCCCCGCTAATACATTTTCTTACGAGCATACCAGACTGTATCCGATTTATAGTTCTTAACGACAAGCGCGGTCGCTCGGGTAACGGGCTATAAATTAGATATATAAATTCCCCTCGTAAGCCTTCTTCAGTTGTGAGGTCTGAAGAAGGCTTATGAGCCGAAACTTATTGTGAATTTATATATCTAATTTTAATGCTACTAAGCTAAAAATATTAAATTACCCAATGATATTATTCTAATAGACCAAGCTAGTGATCCTAAGCTATCCTTTATGTAGTGGTGCGAACCTACAGGTCAAGGAGGCGTGGCACACACTTGAACAACACTTCCTTTCCTACTAAACCTGTATGTAATCCAAGGTCAGCTATATTCACGACACTGGGGCAGCCAGAAGAGGAAGGGAATGTTTAGGTTAACTCTACACTACAAGAGAGATAGTGGGACTTATGGACTATTCACCAGGAAGGATGTGTGCTTCCACTGTCTTGTGTGTGTGTGTGTGTGTCTTGTGTGTGTGTGTGTGTGTGGTGCACATGACATGTGTATACATGGGATTTAGCGTGTGCAATGACTACCTGTTTTCTTAACCTCATAGCAACTTCTCATGAATATCATTATCAAAGTTTCCCTTTACCAGAAGCAGCCTTTAAATGGCATTACAACAAAAACCAAGTCACGCATGTACAAGTTAGTAATCCTGGAAACTATCTCTCTGTTACGGAGTCTCTGTGAGGTAAAGTCACTATTTCTATTTAGCTAATTAAGAGCCGGGCAATTGTTCTGAATTAAAAATATATATACTAAACCCACCGACCGCCAACCCCCCTCCCCTATCAACCCAGATTGCCCCTCCCCTATCAACCTATATTGCCTCTCCCCCACCCAGCTTGCCCCTCCCCCATCCTACCCATGGCTATTGACCAGTTCCTTCAATCACAGAGTAGCTCCACCCAATGACTTCACCTCCTTCTACATAGTGATTGGGTCAACTTTCAACCAGTAAAGGAGATCCATTGAAATTATGGCAGTCAAAGAGGTGTGTGTGTGTGTGCTTGTGTGTGGGACATCCCCAGGAATACAGATACCAGTGCTCTCTCTCTCCCTTCCACTGGCATTTACATTTATACACACACACACACACACACACACACACACACACACACACACACACACACACACACACACACACATACACACTGCCTTGTAACCCTAACACACCCATTGATAGTTCCAACATTTGTCAGTCCTGTCACATCCTGCGGTAGTGTCTGGAACTGGAACCAGGTCCAGTGTTACTGGAATGAGGATGATGTAATGGGTTTGAGGATACATCATTGTAATATAACTTGACTTTCAAAGATTCAGTTAATCCCAGCAAAAATAATGACAATTACAGAGGTGTTCTTTAAAAGAGTTCTGTTTAGTGTCTACTGTAAGATTCAGTCAATTTAACTATTAGTTCATTGGCTATACAGATGAATGCTGTTAGTGAACCTTTCTTCTTCTTGGCCACAGATATTACTAGTAGTTCATACGCATCAGTTGTGCTGCCTTAGTGTAAAGGGCGTGCTATTGTGTCTAAAGGTTGGGACAAGGATGCATTGGAATAGATAAGTGCTCTGGAAGTTTTGCATTATTCCTATGGAGATGAGTGAGAGGACAAATGTCAGCCAACCTGCTACACGTTCAGTCCATGTCCTCAGGCAGAAACGAGACTTCCCAGAAGTCACTAATATATTAAGTGGCCAGTGAAGCTGGAATCACAACCGTACCGACAGTTGACAAGAACAACACTGAGGCTTTCAGTTTATGTAACTACTAATACTCTAGCAGAGGGCTTGCAACATCAGCAACTTATCAGGGACACTTCTTAATATAAAAAATTCTATTCTTAGTTCCAAATATGAGTGAGAACTTGGAACCAGGGCTAATGGTGTAGGAAGCTACACTGAAACAGTAATTGAAATGATCCTCTCACCATGAAATCCCTTTACCATATCAATTCTATAGCTAGGTGAAATAGTTTACACTACGAGACTGTAAATTGCATCCCACATCAATACTCCCCGCCCCACCCACACTCACCACAGTCCTGTGTCAGTGTAGCACGTGTTGAAGGACATGAAACTTTGAGCCAACCCAGCAGCATACTACACACACACACACACACACACACACACACAATAAAGTCTAAATCTTGACACGACTCACTGTGACGATACTTTCATGGGATAGTGGAATGGAATGAACAGTGGGAGTATCTGTAAGAGGGACATGTGGACATCCCATAGAATGTCCCACTGTTCCATGGGACCGTGGGATGCGATGGACAATCCCACTGTCCCATGGGACCATGGGATGGACAGTTGGACACACACGCATCTGTAGAGGGACAGGTGGACATCCCATGGAATGTCCCACTCTCCCATGGGACTGTGGGATGGGATGGACAATTTACGGCGTTTCTGGACATCTATGTTCATAGGTGGCAACTGTAAAGAAGCTAAATCTGAACACATAAGCTGAAACTAAACTACCACCTCAAAATTAAAAATAAACAACAATAACAACAACAGCAACAACAATATAATAACAAATCACACTACCCAACCCTGTCACCTGCATGACTTGGTTTAATTAGCATTCTGAACAGGTCAGTTGTATTCTGTATCATAACAAAATTACTAGACTGGACAAGTTGCACAAACCTGGTACACCAAACAACCTATTGCTACAGCAGCTTTATCTATAGCTAATGGAGGCTTTTAAAGTAAACACACACACACACACAGACAAGCTAAACCTCTTGTCTTTCCACCCAACTATTTCTTCTTGTAACTTCTAACTGTATTGAGGAGAATTCCTCACCTGAGCCAACTTGTTGCCCATGTTGGAAGCCTGTCCTTGAGTCCTGTCAAAGTTACCAATGATAGTACTAGCAATCATCAGAGGAATGTAGTCTGGACTAGACCATCCACAACCCTGCATGGCATAGCACACACACACACACAACATTGATCTGGTAAAGTATCGTCAATATGACAAGTACAGTGTCAGTGATGGTCTGGACTAGACTCCTCCACAACCCTGCATGGCACACACATCATTGATCTGGTAAAGTATCGTCAATATGACAAGTACAGGGTCAGTGATTGTCTGGACTAGACCCATCCACAACCCTGCATGGCATAGCACACACATCATTGATCTGGTAAAGTATCATCAAGATGACAAGGTCATGGTCTAGACTAGACCACCATTGATAAAATAATTCTACTGGGATTGGAAACAGATCACATGCGTCTGTAGAAACACTAATCTAAGGCGTGTAACATTTGTTACACTCGTTGGCAGTTCTCAAAGCTGGTTACCAGCTACCCACCCAGAACTGCATAAGGCAAGCTAACTCGGGGAATAACTACTTCTAGGTTACAGGATATTTTCTAACGTATAAAACATTAGTGCACGAAAGAATTCCTCCTTTGCAGTTATTCAACCAAAACTGTTACAACCCCTTTAGCTGGCTGGAAAGAAACTTAAGCTGCAGGTTTGAAGTCAAACTAGTCCTAAATAAACAACTATATACTGTTGTGAACAATTTCAATGACATAATGAGAATAACATCTTCAATTAAAGTGTGTAGTGTTTGTGTCACAAACCCTTTGCTGCTAGAAAGCTAACTGTTACTGATACAATAATAACAATTGAATCTTGTGTGTAATGCACTAGTAAATGCAATAAGCATTATGATTGTGATCCCTTGTATTTATCATTATGGTATAGGGATATGCCTAAAAAGTTTACATTAATAAAGCTTTAATTAGCGTAAGAGATACATTTCAATTTGTTCATGTGTGCTGTAATAATGCAACTGAGCAACCTTGAACATTAATTACTCAAGTAATTTGTGATCTCTATGAATGGATAATGCACAATTACTTAATTGCAAAGGCTATTAAACAATTTCATGTGCTCTCTATTGAATATACTTCTAGAAGATTAGTAAAAGACGTATTACTGATCCAGCTTCCTGACTCAGGTCCTACTGGAGCGTACTGCAAATTTTACAGTCTGTGTCACTAGCTATCATTTTAAACTCAGCAGGGAAAAACAACAACAACAACAACAAAAAACAAAAAACAAAAAAAAAACAAAAAAAAAAATCCAGATACATGCGTATTGCTACAGCGCCCATTTCGTATTGGCTACTAGGCGTTTCCAATCCCGGTATATTCTTTTATCAACGACTAGACCATCCACAACCCTGTATGACACAGCTCACAAATCATTGATCTGGTAAAGTGTCGTTAATATGACAAGTCACAGGTTGTCAACTATGGTCCACCCCACAACCATACCAATCATTGATCTGGTAAAGCATCATTAATGTGACAAGTACAGGTTATCACATTTAGACCATCCACAACCCTAGATGACACAGCACAGATATCATTGACCTGGTAATGGTTAGTCAGTCAAGTATATTGTCTTGTTGACGATATTTTACCAGGAAAAGTATCGTCAACAAGACAAGTATACATTCCCAGTCCTAGTCAGGACTGGCTGAGACACAAGAAATTTTTCAAATTTATATGTGTATGTAAACTTTATACTTTTAGGTACAGTATCATCAATTGTACCAGTTTAGGTACAGTATCATCAATTGTACCAGTTTAGGTACAGTATCACCAATTGTACCGTTTAGTATACATGAGCAGTCAAGACATGTGAGGAAACATCTCCTTTAAAACTGTAAAGATCATAGAAACAGCTCACAATAGACGACAGGTTTATAAGGACAGTGAAAATAAATCGGAACTATTATCTCGTTTTAAACACAACTGAAGAACATTACTGTCTGTAACCAGGCAAATGACAACCCCTGGGAGGGCATGTGACAGAAGCCTTATAGTGGGTATTGGTCATCAAATCTACATCACAGAACATTATATTGGCTTTCGGTATCAGAACCACAAATATAGGCAATAAAAACCAAAACAACCAACCCAACACTCGGGCACACACCTTTGAAAAACAAACAAACTAACAAACAAACAAACAATAACAACTAAAACTAATCCTCTGACTCATGAATTAAAATAGACTTTAGAAATCTCCCGTGTACGTGAACACACCTCCACTGCCATGGCGATATGTGCGTATGGCATGTCGTCATCCCTAGCTCTCATCTCAGAGCCTGTGTATCTGCACGGAGACATCTTGGGCAGTGGAATTGGAATGGGAGGAAGATTGGAGAACTTGGACTCTGCCAGCGCACATAACTCTTCGTGGCTCACACCTACAGCACACACACACACAAACACGCATACAAACACTTACAAACATATGTACGTACTAAACACACATAGTAAATCCATAATTCACACGATAATAGCCGGCATTCTTTTCCAACAAAGAGTTCCTTCTCTCTCCCCCCCCTCCTCCCCCCCCCCCCCCCCCCCCCCCCAACCCCAACCCCATCTCTTTTTTAAATATTACAGCAAATGAATAGCTTTCACCTCCTAAAAGTCCTCATTCTGACTTGTAATAAAAATTAACTAGTGATGTGCTTGAGCACAAATGGCGAGCGAGCCTAAAGACTATACTATTTTTATATGAATGATTTTTACTTCTAACACTGAAGCTACTGAAAATAAGGTCCAGTTTTTAAATTTCGCATACACGGTAAAGAGATTTCAGTGCCATAGTAACAACTCTCTGCAACTGCTTGAATTGAAGGAAAAAAACAACAACAAAACAATACACGTTATTTAAAAGTTTTCTTTGTGATATTCTTTAGCTAAGTAGTGGTTGTAACACACAATGCTTTGACACAACTGGAGATGCACCTACACAGACTTACCTTCGGAGTGGTATAGTGGACAATGTATTTTCAAGTAAATACTGTTGCGCACGGCTTATAATCATGACAAAGAGCGCATTGACTTACCACCGCCACTAACTCGAATAGAAATGGAAGTCCCTTAAGTTTTCAAGTTTGAACTGCACCCGCAAAAGAATTCAAAACGGTAAACAATTCAATTTCTAGGGTGATACGGGTACTGATCGATAAACCAGAGGATTCTGTTTAGTGCAATTTGAGACGGGGTCGAACACATAGCTAACACAAAAACGCGAGGGTCAAAGTACAAAAATGCCTTACGTACGTCCATACATATATACAAATAAATAAACAAACATCCCCGATTTTCAATTGTGTTACCCCTGTAAGTGTCTCGCTCGCTACGCTCGCTCGCCAATAAAAGCTGGAAAGAAAGTGGGCATTTAACAAAATCAAACAAAAGTGCTCAACAAAGAGGGGGTGCTTAACAATACGCGTCTACGGTATACTACACATCAAACTATCTACCCTTTAAAAGTAGTCCATAGCATTCTCAAAATTTGTCACATTGAATATACAAGGCCATTGCACATATAAGGGTGTTTTTGTTTTTGATAACCCTGTACCTAATGATATAACGCTCTGGCTCAGCTTGAAAGTTCACAGAAACCCCGCCTATCTCACTCCTCCCTCCCTCCCCATACACAGACCCAATCAGCTCCCACCTCTAAACCCATCCTACTCACTCCACTAGTCGTATCAAGCCACACCCACTCACCTCCGGCCCCTGCTAGCACGATGCGTGACGGATAGTAGTGTGTCCTGATGTACTCGGACAGATCGTTGCGGCTGATGCGGCCAATGTTTTCAGTAGGTCCTAATATGGTCATGCCCAGGGGCGTGCCCTGGTAGGCAATGGAGTGAAGGTAATCAAAGATGACTTCCTCTACTTGCTGGTCGACTTCCTCCATCTCGCGCAGTATCACGCTCCTCTCTCGCTCGATCTCATTCGCCCCTAGCTTGGGGTTTTGGATCAGGTCAGACAAGATGTCTACGGCTATTGGGATGGGAGAAACACACACACAACCAAACAAACAAACATCCTATTCATAATAGGAGTCAATCTAGGACAAGGGCACAAGTTTCTCCACCAAACTTTCAACCCCCTCCCCCCAATTATCAGTTTCTTCCCTCATGTTTGCATCCATGTGCAGTATGCTGTTAGGCTGAACTCAAACTTACTGCATTTAGCTCATAATAATTTCTTGCTAATTACTCTCAATGAGAAAAACAAATATCTGTTTAGCCTCGTAACTAAGCGGTAGACTACCAGAAACACAACTAACTAGACGGTAACCTGGTAAAATTACAATTTTTTCACGTAGTGATTGCACAATAAGCCACACCCACTGTCTACCGGCTATGATACACTCCCATTCACGTACACTGAGCCATATCCTTGGTGAAGCTCTTGGCGTAGTAGACAGTCTGTTCGCGAGACGTGTAAGCATTCAAGTGAGCTCCCATGTTCTCCACCTCCATCTCCAGCTGCGTCTGTGTGCGTTTGGTCGTGCCCTTGAAGGCCATGTGCTCCAGGAAGTGAGCCACTCCGTTGTTCTTCTCCGTCTCATAGCGACTGCCAGCGTCAATCCACAGTCCCACCTAACAGGCAATAAAAGTCACCATAGCGATCACCATAGCGATGATATCCTCAACAGTCAATAAATTTCCATATTAAATGCCTGTTGATTTTTTTTTTTAATAAGCTTAAATAAGAATATAAGAGTAGGAGTGAATGTCCTGCTGTTCACTCAGATCGTATTCAAATACGGTCAACTCTAAACCATGGGGACGGGGGGAGGGGGTGCAGATTTACGCAACTCTTGTTGGCTGTCTGCAATAGCTAATTATAAAAAATACATAAAATTATTGGCTATACGAAGGAGAAAAAGAGATTACTAATACTGTTATGATCAATTCATTGAAGAAACCTTATCCAGGTGCTTACTCATCTCATTCATACAATTCAATTCTGCCTATTCATCGTTCCCCTCCTCCCCATCCTTTACCCAGCACACTTCTGCAGAGGTACGCATTTCAGTGCTTGCTTGCAAGGTTTCACCTTTATGCGTACTTGATCAGACTTCATTAAACCTCTAAGCAACAGGAATTTATAAGTAGTAGCCAGCACTTACACAAGATCAGCAACAAGTAAAAAATAACAAGGACACACAAATTAATTCACTACAATATACTCCCAACTATTACGCCGATATGATAATTTCGATCTCCCCCCCCCCCTCCCCCCCGACACACACAATTATTGGCTTGCACACTACTACTTTGCTACAATTCCATTACATACTGGGGTTGCACAGAACACTAACCCAGGAGGGCCAAAACAACTTTCACTTGAAATCCTACTTTAACACATACTGCTTTTTTTTTTTTTAAAGCTTTAATCAACTTACAGTGCACGTGCCACTGCTATTGTTCTCCGTGGCAACAGTAAGCCCACTAGGTAGCCTGGTCACCTCTGTCTTAGGCACATTCAGTAAGGACTACATACACAAACAATTCAAGTAAACAAAGTGCAACAAATAAACTATGACGATATGTCAGTAAACACTTCCATGCATAGAAATACTGTAAAATTGTGACGGAGATCTAAAACAAAATGGCTGAGAATTACACATAGCAACATGGGCAAATGTTGATGGGCAAATAAGAGCACAACTTGTGTGAGTATTACAAATTGCAATTTGCTACAAGTAGAGCTTCAAATAATTCTATATATCATTGAGTTACTTCATCTTCTCCAAACAAACAGGATTCAGATTTAGAACTTGCACTGTTCAATATTGCTTTCCAAGTAAAAATGGCTGCTTCATTGCTAATACCTAGTAACCTTTAAATAGGGTGTCCTCTCTGTTCTTAAAGATGGCCTCCTTTACATCAAATATACTATTTAAATATCCTGTAGTCTCCACTACTGAGATTAAATAACCTAAAACTTTCACTTACTTGTTTGTAATCTTTTGGATCGAGTTGCTGCACCGCAGGAGCGGCGGCATTCCTTACTCTAATTCCATTCTATGAAATCAAATGGTGTAAAAAGATAAACTTGAGTAAGTAGGCGCTTTACCTTTAGCGACCAAGGCGCGATCCTCCTGCTCAAACCTGCAATTCGTGAGGCCATAGCTATGGTGTGCACTAATAACAACAGAGAATATGTTTTAATCACGTGACACACAGCCAAACACACGCACACCCCCTCACCATGTGGTAATTGTAGTCTTTTGATACGACAGGGAATGCTATTAATTCAGGCGTGCAGCTTGTGCTATATAGTGGCCAGATCAGTAGTCATAACCCCCCCCCCCCCAATTCAGTGCAATATTTTTAACACCTTGCTGCTTTCATTTTACAGTAGCCATATTTGGTGCGGCTTGAGTAGGCGGTTTGAAAAGAATGTGGCAATTAAAAGATGTGGGGGAGGGGGTCGAAATTTTTGTTTTCGCAACGATCGCGACCTCTCTCTCTCTGCCATTAAAGGGCGCAAGATCGAGGACCCTTCTTTTTAGCTGCGCGCGTTGAGGTGTCCGTTAAAGAGTGTTGTAGTTATGGCCCAGCCTGAGGTTCCAAATCAATTGGAATTAGCTAGATAAACTTGAACTTGAGAAAAACCAGATGATCCTGAATGGCCTGTTATTTCTCCGCGTTGTCATGATCATGGCGAACCTTTGGCTATTTCTTGATTTAACTGCAATGTTCTTATCTGTCGTGAATTTGAATTCTGTGAAAGAGCTGCCCCTTCCCAAAGAAAGGCTGTGAAGAATTACCTGGAATCATTGACAAAACACCTACAGGGTATTTCGAATGCAGTGGAAGAAGTACTTGCAGCAAAAATGGTCAAGGAAATAGAGTCACTGAAACTGTCAAATAATCGTTTGAGGCACTTCGAGACATATTGGACAGGCGTGAGCAGCAGCTGTTAGCTGAAACTGCCTCAAAGGTTACGAATGGAGTAGATATACTGTCCATCCAAGAGAAGACATTGACAGACGCCAGAGGAGTAGAGCTCCAGAAGTTTTGTGATCACACTGAACAAGTAGTGAGACTGGGTACAGATAATGAATTTATGAGCGTGCACGTTGAACTAAAGAGGCGTGTGGAAAAGAAGATTGAAGAGTGTTGCAAGGCAAAAGGGACTCATGCACCTCTGGTAGAGGCAGATATTGGAGTGGTGTTGGAGTGTGCTGAGGAGTTGCAGCAACTCTGTGAGACTCACGCTCAAATTATACAACTGCCACTCGACATTAAATGTGCAATACTGGACCACGAAGGGACGCATGAAGTTGGCAAAGTATCATCAATCCCTTTGATTGTTAGACTCTCTAACAACAAAATTACCAGAAGAAAATGGAAGGTCACTGCTTCTTTGGAATTTCTGCACAGTGGTGATATAACAGCTAGTGTAGTCGATCGCACTCTAGCTGGAGACTATTCTATCCGGTTACTCGTGGATGACATAATCTAATTGTGTTAGCAGAGGACCAGCAAAGGCGTTTCCCAGTTTTTGTCGCTATATCACCTACAGACTTAGGAGAACCAGTCCATGTTTGGAAAGGAATCACTAGCTGCACGGGCATAGCAGTGAATTCACGAAACGAAGTATTTGCTTCTCAATACTTTGGAAATATCGTCAAGTTTGGAGCTAAGGTGAAGCAGTCCACATTAATGCTACCAAAGGAGCTTCAATATCTGCGCAAATTAGCTATTGATGAAAGGGGCAATATCTATTGTGGGTTCGACCTGTCTGATTATATCTTACAATGCGACTCAAATGGTGAGAATATTGTTGTGCGCAAGATAAATACCGGGGAACATGGGATAAATGGCTTCGCGGTGGTTGGAGATGAAGTCATGATATTATTGCAGCATAGAAATGGTGTAGTCATTGTTTATGACAAAGAATTGAATTACAAAAGGTGCATAGAAAGCGAGTAGGGAGGAGTATTTACCGGCATTGCCTTGGACAGTGATGGGAATCTGTATTGTGCAGACTCTCAAGACTTGTGCATCCAAGTTTTCAATAAAGACGGTGAATTTGTGCGATCATTTGGTAGCGACCAAAATGGTGTGAGAATTCTAAAGAAGCCATGGTACATATGCATCCAGGGCACGCATGCATACGTTGGCAATCGAGAAACTTGCGTCGTGTCTGTCTTTACCACCGATGGCATTTACTTGTCATCTTTCGGTAAAGAAGGAGACAGTATAGGAGATTTTAATTATCCGTTCAGTATATGTATCGATCAAGATGGATTTCTGTATGTAACAGACTGTCGCGATTACAGAGTTCAATGTTTTTGATATTTGTATGATTTAAATTATTACTACTTCACTGAATGTTTATTGCTTTACAATTTGACTTATTACTAGTGTAGCTAAAGGCTAGCTATATATAAACAAAAGTGGCTGGTAAGTAATCTATGAGCTAACTCACAATAAGTACTTTGCCTGACTCTAAATAATGCCCTTGACCTACTTCTTAGAGAGAACAATATCTATGCACAGTAGCTAGTCTGCAGTTCCCCAATCACTCTATTAAGTAGCCCAAACTATAGGAATCTAATTTCAAACTAGTAATCTCATGAAGAAATGTGAACAGCTAAGACTATTGAATTCAATGACATTCTTTGTTAGGGGCGTATGCAGAGAACGGGGAGCTCAGGGGTTTACCATAACCCCCCCTTTCAAATTAATAATATTCATAACATGTTGTAGAGCTGGAAGCTAATGTAATTCATGGTAAATATTCATGGTAAATATTTCAATTGCTCTGTACCAGTCTTCTTGTTACTGAAATAAGATCAAATATCAAACACGATGGAATATTTAATTGGCCAGTTACAATCCTGCTAACACTGTCATAACAAAGACGACCCCAATGCAATAGCTATTAACATAACATGGGGCTCTATGTAGAATGAATTTAAGGAGGAAGAAGGCGTCAATATTTTTTTAATAAAAAAGTGTCAGTGGATAATGTGGTGGATCATGGAGCTGCAAAACTACTATCAGTACAAAGTCTAGCCACTCGATTTTCTCTTATCTGATAAAGAGTCTAGTCCCCCAGGCTATCCATCAGAATGTTGCTGCCACTGATAATCTACAATTGACAATAGCTAGTAAATATTTTATTATGTCAGTGATTATAATGGAACAGTTTAATCCATCACTTGTATACTATAACACCCTCCAGGACATTATAACAGAAATTTTAAGCAAATAGCTTACTATGTTGAAGGTATTAGCTTTAAGAATATTCTTTATACATATTTGCGTACACAGTTTTTTTTGTTTATTATTTTTTTACCATTACATGGCAATCCTGGGTTATGGACCCCATGTGCCTGCCATTTTTCTTCAATTCTAAAAAAAAAAGTTCAAGAATGGCTGTCGGCTAAAACAGAAAGGAAATTATCTCCAAAATGTTCTTTCTTTTTGCTGCTGTAAAAGATATCTACAAAAAGTTGCCCAATATTGACGGGTGGAGTCTTTATGCCAGGCTTAATCATGAATGATCAAAGGACAAAATTTGAACTCTTGACCAAACACTCTTAAAGACATCAGTCATGTATGTGACAAGAAAGAAATGCAATTTCCAAAATCTAATCAAGTTTTTTGCTATAAGAATCCTTATGAGTCTCTCACAAAGGTAAGCCAAGATACCAATTACTATGTGCAAAAATCATGATAATATATTATAATAGCTATCACCTGCAATATAATTTAAGAAACTTTATAAGAATAATGTAGTGGTGTAGGAAGATATTTTTGGTAAGGGGGTGAGGGGGGGGGGGGGGCTCCAAGGGTAGGCATTTATGGATTAATGAAGGGGCTTCAGCCCCAGAGCCCCACTTCAAAGCAAGATTTGTTAACCTTGTAGCCATAAGGACAGAAAATAATTCACATTTGTCTAAGCTTTCGATCATTTGCTTCGAATGGTGAGGTGCTGGTTTATCAGTTCTCTCTATA
>WLWD01000821.1_pt1 | contig 141272 bp, 85 predicted proteins | sample 6712731 | NCBI WGS metagenome assembly WLWD01 (sample SAMN12718690, study PRJNA576275) | sponge metagenome | isolation source: marine sponge | host: Mycale hentscheli | place: New Zealand: South Island, Marlborough, Capsize Point | collected 2014-11-01
GCTTATTCTAAAAGTTGAAGCAAATGTTATACTGTGTGACCCATATTCTTAAGTCGACAGACCACAACTCCATAAAGTTCATGGAGCAATCTACATGTGTGTGTATCTAGAGTATCTAGTAGTGACAGTGAGAGCAGCATACAAGTACTTTTCCTGGGTCCATGCATCTCACTCGCCTCCTCCTCCCTTCCCTCTCTCTCCCCCCCTCCCCTATTTATAGAATGTTTCTCCAATTTGTTAGAGTAAATTGTAGCATTGTATTATACAACTTCAGTACGATCAACGTAACGACTCAAGGCAGCGCTAAAAGAGGTCACTAACTGAAGAAACCTTGAGTACTATGTTAGTTAGTCAACTTTATTCTGAAAATGCAGTCTGTTTGTAAGCTAGTATAACATTCCCAATGCCATTAACAAAATACTAATGAACTATTCCATAAAATAAAATACTGTAAACTTCCAGTATGAAGAAGTTTTTAAAGAGTTGGATTATGACAGTGTCAGTGATAGGTTTAGTTGTCTTCAATACTCCAGTAGATTTTCCTTCAAACAAGGATTGAATCGTCGTCACTGGAAACGTATCCACGGCAATTCCTTGGACACTCTTGCATCTCAAACCCGTAACAAAGAAGGGAAAGTAATCACGTTACCAAAGGTCCATTGCTCCTTTCAGGAACACAATGCTGTTTTCACTACAGTACAGTACAGCACTTGATGTTACACTGCTCATCTCTACTCAATAAAGGTCTTACTAATAACCATTAAATAGGAATGCTTAATTAGAAAACTAAAATATACATTATGAATAGTAAGAACATAAAAAAACAAGAAAAGTACCTCTTACTAAGATGAATGAAAGAGACCACAATGGCACTTTATATACTGTACACATATGTATGTGCAAGTGTATACAATATATAAGTTTGTACATGAGGAAACCAGGTGTGACGAGCCCCACAACAAAAACTTTAATTTGTACAGACATAGCAGCATAAGCTCTACAATTTACTCATGGGCTGATACAATAATTTGTAATAATCGAAACTATCATTTCTCAATGATTTTACATGTCAGTTGTTCATGCCACAGTTGTTCATACCACAGCTGTTCATGCCACAGTTGTTCATGCCACAGTTGTTCATGCCACAGTTGTTCATGCCACAGTTGTTCATGCCACAGTTGTTCATGCCACAGTTGTTCATGCCACAGTTGTTCATGCCACAGTTGTTCATGCCACAGTTGTTCATGCCACAGTTGTTCATGTCACAGTTGTTTATGCCACAGTTGTTCATGCCACAGTTGTTCATGCCACAGTTGTTCATGTCACAGTTGTTCATGCCACAGTTGTTCATGTCACAGTTGTTCATGTCACAGTTGTTCATGTCACAGTTGTTCATGCCACAGTTGTTCATGTCACAGTTGTTCATGTCACAGTTGTTCATGTCCAGTTGTTCATCTGCTAACATTGTTCTTGCCACAGTTTGTTCATGTCACATTTTTCATATTCCCACAGTTGTTCATGCCACATTGTGCATAGCCACAGTTGTCATGTCACTTTGTTTCATGTCACAGTTGTTATGTCACCGTTGTTCCATGGTCACCCTTTTTCATATTCCACAGTTTTTCATCGCCACATGTTGTTCACTTCCAGTTGTTCATGTCCAGTTGTTCATCGGCCACAGTTGGTTCATGCACCGTTGTTTCATTGTCCACAGTTGTTCATGCCACACGTTGTTCATGTGTCCCTTTTGTTCCATGTTTCACAGTTGTTATGTCCACAGTTCGTTATGCACAGTTGGGTTCATAGCCACAGTTTTCATGCCACAGTGTTCATGGCCCTCAGTTTTCATGTCACAATGTTTCATGGTCACGCTTTTTTCATGTCACAGTGTTCATGTCACAGTTTCAGCCACAGTGTTGTTCTGTCACGTTGTTATTTCACAGTTGTTCATTCCACATTTTTTTCATTGGTGTCACAGTATTGTTGCATGGATGCCCACAGTTTTTCCTTCCCCCTTTGTTCATGCCACAGTTGTTCATGCCACAGTTGTTCATGCCACAGTTGTTCATGTCACAGTTGTTCATGTCTCAGTTGTTCACGTCACAGTTGTTCACGTCACAGTTGTTCATGCCACAGTTGTTCATGCCACAGTTGTTCATGCCACAGTTGTTCATGCCACAGTTGTTCATGTCACAGTTGTTCATGCCACAGTTGTTCATGCCACAGTTGTTCATGTCACAGTTGTTCATGTCACAGTTGTTCATGTCACAGTTGTTCATGCCAGTTGTTCATGCCACAGTTGTTCATGTCACAGTTGTTCATGCCAGTTGTTCATGCCAGTTGTTCATGTCACAGTTGTTCATGTCACAGTTGTTCATGCCACAGTTGTTCATGTCACAGTTGTTCATGTCACAGTTGTTCATGCTACAGTTGTTCATGCCACAGTTGTTCATGCCACAGCTGTTCATGTCACAGCTGTTCATGCTACAGTTGTTCATGTCACAGTTGTTCATGCTACAGTTGTTCATGCCACAGTTGTTCATGTCACAGTTGTTCATGTCACAGTTGTTCATGCCACAGTTGTTCATGCCACAGTTGTTCATGTCACAGTTGTTCATGTCACAGTTGTTCATGCCACAGTTGTTCATGCCACAGTTGTTCATGCCACAGTTGTTCATGCCACAGTTGTTCATGCCACAGTTGTTCATGTCACAGTTGTTCATGCCACAGTTGTTCATGTCACAGTTGTTCATGTAAGTACATGTGATAGAGAGAGTACTTATGATTGCAACATTGTGCTCGCATCTATCAGGGGAATCCTGTACAACATGGCATCAAATTTTTGGATCGCTTCACTAAACTTTGCTCTAATTACAGAAATGGGGTGTTGCTTGCCAGTCGGAAAGCAACACCCTACTTTTGTTACAAACAATGCAAAAGTAGTAAATTTAAGAGCAATGATTTGGTATGGGTGGGCTCTAAGGGCAAGTGTTTTTTTTGTTTTTTTGTGGTTTGCAGGTGTTCATGCGAGAAATCACATTTTTAAGTTGTGTCAGAATATTATGCCCCCCACTTCCTATGCCACTCAAACCATATCTTTGACAAGATATGCCTGATATATAGACTCACTGACAAACTTCAGTTCCTTCCCTTACTCTAAACTTGGGGCTAAAGAAGCCTGTAGCAGAGAGAAGAAATGCACTGCCAGTATCATAATTATTGGGAGTTCTTAAAACCAAACTTTGTGGGACTATGGGGGGAGAGGGTTATTTGAATAGATGAATCAGGTAAACACATAATGCAAAACTATAACAGAGGCATTTGGAAAAGCTGAGCAGAGGATAAAGGGTAGGAGCAGGTGGTACCATTACTTAACATCTCCTTTTCCTCACTCAATTACGCAGATGCCCATTGATTGGGTCAACTGAAAAACAACATCAACAACAACAACTAACAAACAAATAACTTCATCAAGTGATACTATTATGGGTAGTTAATAGTGTTAGTAGAGATGTGCCAATTGTTGAGAAATAATCACAATAATTCAACCCTTTCACAAGCAATAGTGCCTCACATAGCTCTGTGTTCAGTCAGCTTTTAGTAACCATACCAAAAAAGCAAATTGTAGTTAAAGAGTGATCCAATATAAAGTTACTTTTTTTTTCAGTAAGAGCAATCAATGACAGTGTTCTAGGTGATAAATATAAACAAAAAACGTAACATCAACGATGCACGACGGTACATGAAAATAAGAACAAATGAGCATGCGTGAATACTAATGATGAAATAAAGTGTAAAGTTATAGTTGTTCTGGCAGTCAGAGAAAACATGAAAGTATGAGAAAACAAGAAGCTGTTGGCTTCACATAGGGTACTAACTGTTGTGGAAAAGGTCCCCCTATCGTCATGTCGTAATCAGGTGAGCAAATAATTTCTTGCAGTGTGAGATAGTTTTGCTTGAGAGCAAAATAGAGATAGATTGTAAAAGATTCTACTAAACTTTTCTAAGCAGTACAAAACATCATAACAATCTTTACATAAATATTTAGAAGAATACTACATATGTTGCACTTGTAATACGTAACTAAACTATTTGTCGCTCAATATAATACATGTACATTACATGTTATTTCACTTAAATGGGCAATGTGCTACAGGAAGATTGGCCTTGCTGATGTAGATACAAGCATGAATATTGAAAGACATATTTGCAGTAACATTTTTAACACATGGTGGAATTCTAATATTAAATTAATTTGCTTCCATCAGCTCAAGATTAATGAATGGCAAAGCAAACAAAATAGTTGATGGTCTCTTTCATATTTGGATGCACACATACTTCCACTAACTAACAAAAGAACTGATGTGGAAGAAAGTGGGTAGAGAGAAAGGGAGACATCAACATGGGATAGTCTAGTATCGCCAGACCCTTTACCTACCGCTACATGGGAAAAGGGTCTGGTAGACTGACATAGAACAGTTTGTTAACTACAATTCACCTTATTGGTATGGTTACCTGGTGTCATCCTCCTAAACTACACATTGGCTGTTTGAGCTGATGTGATCCCGTGGTCATGTGTGTGCATGCTCCTTGCATGAGGCAGCGCGGTATGACCATGGACCCACCCCCCTGTGTGGCCTTGGGGGTGAGAGACTCAGCAGGTCAGTGGCAACTAGCGTTAATTGCCCTGCATTGCCGGAGTCCCCCCAAAGGGCTGCAGGAGGCAGCCTATACCCCCAAGGCTATAAGTGATAGGTTAGGAAAAGGGGTTGACAGCTCTCTTACCAATGGTAGTAGGCTGTATACCTGCGAAAGTAGTACAGACAAGCATACACAGTGAGAACTGAGTTATGACAAGAGTAATGCTGAACGACCCTTGACCCCCAATTCTCCCTCTCACTGGCTTTGTGATGTGGCCATACAGTGAATACGTATTGGTTCCTTGGAGAAGGTGGTGGTGCCACTGACCTTGGAGCTGTGATCAGCACCTGGTACCTGGATGACTCCAGCCACCATGTCTGTCTCAGGTAACCCGAATGGGCACAACTTCAGTAATAGTCTAGTTGCTTATGCCCAATTTTTGGTCAACTTGTGACAGAGTGGTCCAAGGCACCAAACTTTGTACAGTCACTCTTTAGCATATATAGAATAATTTCAGAAGGGGTGCCACGAAAAATTTGCCTTCTAGCTCGCACTGCGGGAAAAATTTTTGGTATTGAAAAAATGCAAAAAAATAAATAAAAATATTTTAACAGCTCAAATCCGCTAAAATAGCATTATTATAATATGTTAAGATATCCAGAGTTATATTTTGCACTGACAAAAATAGAAGCACGGGCATTTCCATTTAGAACACTCCTCAAGGCATGTGGTTCCTTTTAATCACAGCTGCTGAGAGTAGAACAAACAGATTCCTGGCTAACTAGCTACTCTCATTGTGCCCTCTACATGCAAAAATGGAGAATGAGGGGATAAACTGGAGTATGTGCATTATCTGTGGTACTGGTGGTGGTGACTTGAGATGCCCTGCTGATAGCCATCAAAACAATGGGATTGATGTGTACAAGAATTTTCTTCAAGTAGCTGAAGAGTTCCGTGAACTGGAGGCATTACCTGTCAAAGTTGATTTTGAAGGTGAGATGGCAGATACATTTTTACATAATAAAGCTAAATGACACAAGTCATGTCGTCTTAAGTTTGCTCCATCAAAATTGGCCAGAGTTCGGGAACAAATAGGGAAAAAACGTGAGAATCCCTTTCCTGCTGCTGATCAGAGGAAGTCGAAACGTAGAGCTAATGGTATTCCAGATAAAGAAGCATGTATATTTTGCTCCCAAATAACTGGTAAATTGCATCATTGTTCAACCATGGGACTGGATGGTGAACTTCAGAAAATGGCAATGGACTTACAAGACACACTGTTGCTAGCAAGAATTTCAGGTGGCGATTTAGTAGCTCTTGAGGCTAAGTACCATTACAATTGTCTTTCATCCTATAAAAGCCAATATAGAAGCTTAGTTCGGTCTAAAGCATCTTTTGAAGATAGCAAGATTGAAGAGAAACTTATTCTGGCAAGAGCATTTGCTGAGCTTGTATGCTACGTTGAAAGCAACATAGAGAATGGTGACTTCATCTTTAAAATGTCCCAGTTGCATGACCTATTTGAAAATCGTCTTATTAGTCTGGGTGTAGAAAAAAGCATCAACCCAACTAGGCTAAAGAGGCAGCTTCTAGAACACTTCAGTGGGGGGTGTCAAGAACAGCAAGATGGGAATAAGGTTTTGCTTGTTTTTAATGAAGGCTTTAAAAAATTGCTCAAAGAGTCCATGATTTCTCGTGATCTTGAATCAGAAGCCATTGCAATGACCAAGTTGGTAAAAGTCATAAGGCATGAGATTTTCAACTGGCGAAATTCCTTCACCTTTTCTGGTAGTTTTCCACCCAACTGCCAGCTTCATTCTGTCCCTACTGTTCTGAAAACACTTATCTCAATGATGCTTAATGGACCTAATGTGCAACATCAAGGTAATGTTGATTCCCAGGCCTGTCTTACATTGTCACAGCTTCTTTATTTCAATGTCAAATCTGGAAAAGCAACTGCAGATAAAAGCGGGCACTTGAGAGACCGAGAGCCTCCTCTTCCTCTGTACATAGGGTTAAGCATTCATACGCAAACTAGAAGCAAGAAAATTATAAATAGTCTATATAGACATGGTATTAGTGTCAATTACAATCGTATGATTGAGCTTGAAAATTTATTAGCAACTGCAATTTGTGAACAGTTTGAAGAAGAAGGTGTAGTTTGTCCAGCCCACTTACGAAAAGGTCTCTTCACCGTAGGAGCGCTAGATAACATAGACCATAATCTTTCATCTACAACAAGCCAGGGTTCTTTTCATGGAACTGGCATCAGTATTTTCCAATTCCCAACTGTTAATAATAGTGGTAGTTGCAGGGATCCCGTTGTCATCCAGCCGAACCGCAATTCTACTGGGTTTTCTCTGCCTGAAAATTACACTAATATTTCTGCTGTAACTAGCAAAACCAATGAACTCACTCTCCCTGATGTAATGCTCACTAATGTTCAAGGTCATCTGAAGAGAGCTAAAAGTGTAGAAGATAAGTGGATTGAGCATTCCCTAAATTTACTCACAAAAGAAAAGCTTGAAAAGGTGACTTTCTTTCTTGGGCTGCATTCCATGCATCAGCACAACCTGATCCTACTAACCCTGCTGCTGTGATTGGTCTTTTACCACTCTTCTCTGACAAAGCTGCTACTATTGCCATGGTTAAACATGGTATGGACATCCAGAGGAAGATTACCAGCTATCTTAATCCCAGTCAGATTCCAGTGATGGCATTTGACCAACAACTATTTGCGCTAGCGAAGTATGTTCAATGGTCATGGCCACAGACCATTGGTGAAAAATCTTTCGTGGTAATGTTTGGGGGCTTACATATCGAAATGGCTATCTGGGACACCATCGGGGACTTTCTGGATTCCTCTGGTTGGACATCAGCTTTGTGTGAAGCTGGGATAGCCACTTCAGGAACAGCTGATTCCTTCTTGAAAGCCGCCCATCTCACTAAAACCAGGCGAAGTCATCAAATCACTGCATTAGTACTTGCAAAACTGAGACAACAAGCTTGGGAGAATGCAGAAGCCATGGATGGTGATTTTGAAGGGTGGAGACGTGAAATGAAGAACAGTAGTCCAACCTTCCAGTTCTGGGAAATTGTTCTTGAATTTGAAATCATTGCTCTTATATTTATCCGTGCACATCGCAGCAACGATTTTAATTTATTCGTAGAGTCCTTGGAAGCTCTGGTACCTTGGTTCTTTGCCTTAGACCATCCAAATTATGCTCGCTGGATTCCAATCCATATTCGCGACATGAAATCACTTCCAGAAGCTGTGAAGGAAGACTTTCGAAAATTTTGGGTACTTTCAAAGACCTGCAACAAATTCTCATGCATGCCTATTGATCAGGCTCATGAACAGAATAACGAGCTAGTGAAAGGAACAGGTGGTGCAGTTGGTCTCACTGAAAATCCAGTTGCCTTCAGAAGGTGGATGGTGGCTGAACCAGAACAAGCAAGACTTTTGACTGAGTTTGAAACCCAATTCCAAGAGGTAGAGGATTCAAAAGGCTTACACCATGAACAAGGCATTTCTTCCCAAGAACTCTTCAAGAAACATGCTACCAACCTTTTCGAAGCAATGAGCAGTATGGGAAATCCTTTCGAAGATGATTGTCCTGAATTGTTGGCAATGGATTCCCGAAATTGTGCTACTGAAGCTGTAGTTGCTACAGTTCGGGGAATTAAAACTCTGGGTCTTACTCAGTATCAGGCGTATGTTGCTGATGTAATAGTTGCAAAGACTACCTCTCTTCATGCACCGATCAAGAGGAACTCTTTGCCATTATTCAAGCGGCAATCACCTAAGGTTCCAACCAAAAGTAAGCAACAAGCATCTAGCCTGAAGAGAGCTGAGTGATTGCAACCTTTTTAGTCACCTGTATATTGCTAGCCAATATCGTGATGGTGACTTAGACGACTTCTTCTCACATGAAAATCATCCCTGGCCCCCTTCTCTGTCTGACCATGGGAGGCTTCGTCTTCCAAACAAGAAGGCAGACTTGCTAAGCCACTTGGATCCTGCAGATCTTCCTTCCAGCTTTCATGCTAAAGTGTTTGATGGTGCTGCTATTGTCCATGCACTCCCAACAAAGGAAGCTGTTACATTCAATGAGTACAGTGACAAAATATTTTTGCCATGGACAAAGCTGCAACTACAGGACAGTGACAGAATTGACATTGTTTGGGATAGATAAGTCCAAAACAGCCTCAAACAGTCCACCAGGGAAAAGAGAGGGAGAGGGGTAAGAAGGAAAGTGAAAGGTCAGACCAAGCTACCTAAGAATTTTCCGGATTTTTTACGTGACCCTAACAACAAAACAGAACTGTTCGGATTGCTCACTGACAAGGTCGCTGGATGTGATTACCCTCCTGAAATGACAGTGTATATCACTTCAGGTCAGTGCAATATTTAGCTATTATGTTATACTACAAAGTAATTATAAATTATAATAATAATACAGGTGAATCCGTTGTAAGCAGAGGATGTGCTAATGCATCATTGTCCACGTGTGATCATGAGGAGGCAGACACAAGGATTTGTGTTCATGTGCAGGATGCTTTACGAAGTGGAGCTCGTCGAGTCCTAGTCCGCACCGTAGACACAGATGTCATAGTTGTCCTTGCAGGCATTTACTTCACCCTCAAGGATATGTACCAAGATGCAGATATTTGGGTGGGTTTTGGTACTGGTAAACACTACAAGTGTTACAGCATAAACAGCATCTGCCAAAATTTCGGAAAACAACGATCAAGGGCCCTGCCCTTCTTCCATGCTTTTACTGGGTCTGACACCACGTCACAGTTTCTTGGAAAAGGAAAGAAAACAGCTTGGGAAGCCTGGAAGTCTTTTCCTGAAGTGACCGAAGCATTTCTTTGTGCAGCTGACAGACCATTTCAGCCATTATTGTTGCAGCTGAACTCCCCTACTACTGAGAAGTTAGAAAGGTACGTATGTGTTCTATATGACAAGACGACATCCATTTGCTCTGTTAATGATCTACGGCGTGATCTTTTTTGCAAAAAATCTAGGACAATGGAAAATATTCCTCCCACTCAGGTAACTGGCAATTCATAGCATTATACGTAGCCATTTACATGTTGTTGTCATTATGCAGGCAGCTCTCCTACAGCATTCAAACAGGGCTCTCTATCAGGCTAGTATTTGGACCACCAGTCTGCAGGAAATGCAACATGTCCCACTTCCTGAAGAGTTTGGCTGGGTGAGCAATGACAGCTCATGGAAGCCAGTTTGGACAACTCTTCCTGAGGTGGCGAAGTCAAGCCAAGAACTTGTTAAGTGCGGTTGCAAAGCTTTGCCTCTCTGTTCCAGAAGGTGCAAATGTCAAGCAGCAGGCCTTTCTTGTACGGCTCTTTGCCAGTGTGGTGGAAATTGCGACTCTACATGACATTTTGTGACTCATTATATTTTGCATTGAAATGTTTGTGGCAATATTTGAAATCCCAAATAAAATATTTTTTTCGCGGTACCACATAAGAATTCGGCACTCTGTTTTTTGTACCCTTTGGCCAGTAATGGCGAAAATTTCGACTCAAATTATCAAAATAATTATATTTCGCATTCAAAATGTTCATGGTGGCATTTAAAAACTCTAAATATGTGGCCAAAATTTTTAATTTTTCGCGTGTACTGCATCCGAATTCAGCATTTGCTTTTTTGCATGCAGTGCGAGCTAGAAAACTTTTTTTTCGCGGCACCCCTTCTGAAATCACTATATGCATGCTAAAGAGTGTCTGTACAAAGTTTGGTGCTTTGGACCGCTCTGTCACGAAAAAAAGTTTAACAGACCAGACTATAAACCAGGACTGGTGAGTCCTGTATACTTTCACTGCATGAATACATAAGCAGTGAGCCTAAGAATACATAGGCAGTGAGCCTGAGAATACATAGGCAGTGAACCTGAGAATACATAAGCAGTGAGCCTGAGAATGCATAGGCAGTGAGCCTGAGAATGCATAAGCAGTGAGCCTAAGAATACATAAGCAATGAGCCTAAGAATACATAGGCAGTGAGCCTAAGAATACATAGGCAGTGAGCCTAAGAATACATAAGCAGTGAGCCTAAGAATACATAGGCAGTGAGCCTAAGAATACATAGGCAGTGAGCCTAAGAATACAAAGGCAGTGAGCCTGAGAATGCATAGGCAGTGAGCCTGAGAATACATAGGCAGTGAGCCTAAGAATACAAAGGCAGTGAGCCTGAGAATGCATAGACAGTGAGCCTGAGAATACATAATAAGCAGTGAGCCTGAGAATGCATAGGCAGTGAACCTGAGAATACATAGGCAGTGAACCTGAGAATACATAGGCAGTGAGCCTAAGAATACATAGGCAGTGAGCCTGAGAATACCTAGGCAGTGAGCCTAAGAATACAAAGGCAGTGAACCTGAGGCTAGATAGACAGCAAGCCTGAGAATACATAGGCAGTGAGCCTGAGACAAGATAGGCAGTAAGCCTATGAATAGATAGACAGTGAACGTGAGAATACATAGAAAGTGAGTCTGAGAATACCTAGGCAGTGAGCTTGAGAAAACATAGGCAGCAAGCCTGATAGTGCATGCAAAAATAGATAGGCCCTGGGCCTCAGTGCAAGATTAGATAGGCAGTGAGACCGAGAGTGCACGAATACATTGGTGAGCTAGAGAGCAAGAATGCCTTAACAGCATTGGGCATGAAAACAGATAGACAGTAACATGAGTGTGAGAATAGACAGGCAGTGAGCCTGATAGTGTGAGAATAGACAGGCAGTAAGCCTGATAGTGTGAGAATAGACAGGCAGTAAGCCTGATAATTTGAGAATAGACAGGCAGTAAGCCTGATAATTTGAGAATAGACAGGCAGTAAGCCTGATAGTGTGAGAATAGACAGGCAGCGAGCCTGAGTGAGAGTGAGAATAGACAGGCAGCGAGCCTGAGTGAGAGTGAGAATAGACAGGCAGCGAGCCTGATGGAGTGATAATAGACAGGCAGCGAGCCTGAGTGAGAGTGAGAATAGATAGGCAGCGAGCCTGAGTGAGAGTGAGAATAGATAGGCAGCGAGCCTGCGAGTGAGAGTAGACATGCAGTAAGCCTGATAGTGAGAGAATATGAGCCTGATAGTGTAAGACTAGACAGGCAGTGAGCCTGACAGTGAGAGAATAGACATCTGTGAGCCTGATAGTGCAAGAATACACAGGTAGTGAGCCTGAGAGTAAAAAAATAGAGACAGGCAGCGAGTGTGATAGTGTGAGAATAAGTCCAGTACCAATAGAGTGAAGGGCAGCGTGCCCTGCATAGACAGGCGGACCGTCACACCTCTACTTGGTGGAAATCTAACTATATGTACTAGAACCGCCTACCCATGCTCTATATAATGCCACATTGGCAATAGTGTAGTGTGGCTTATGAGTCCTAAGACACATCCAGCACTAGTTCATTCTCTAATCTCTCTCATCATGTAACCCCTATTTTCTCCACCTCCCGTCTCATGTAACACTCACATCAGCATAAATCTCAATTACAGCATGTACCTGACTGATTCAGGAGTTTCTATGCTTTAGAGAAAACTGATCACTTTGACAGAGCCAATCTTGGCAATGGTCTGGCCATTACTAAATACTGCAGATAGTTACTAATATGCAATGGACAATGATGATCATAAATTTTTGCATGAAGGTTAGAATAAGAAGAGTGGGAGCCGGCCATGCACCCCACACCTGTAACGAAGCCTATGCCTAACCATAACGAGGGTTGGCAGCATGCTCTCGTGATTTAGAGATTGAGACTGTGGGTAGAGTAACAGCATCAGAACTAGAGTCCAACTCTTAACCTAATTGCACTAGTTAAGCAAGGCAAATGGACCGGCAGCATGCCCATGTATTATCGAGCCATAGAACTCCTGTTTTCGGCTGATTGCATCTGTAATTCACCACTGATTGATGATTTAGATCCTATGTATATATCCAATCTGACCTACAGAAAGCTAATTACACGTATTTAGAGTACAGTATATCTCCAACCCCTTACTATTCATCCTTAGAGAGCTAATAATGCCGGGTGAATCAGCCATTCTGGCAAGGCAGTAACAGATAGCTGCTAGGCTTAGGCTACAAGCACTGAGAACAGTGGCTATCAGGACTAATATACTTGTGCCCGGGTGCCATTGCTCCACATGTGATACATCACATGTGACCACTTAGCTGCATGGTGCAGTATCTGCAGGTCCTCTGCCGACCTTTACCTGGGCTCGGGTGATGTGATGGTGGACTACATCTCCGTTAACTTTGCCCACTCATCATTAGTTAACTGTGGCTTAATTAGTGTGGGTAAAACCACTAAGATAATAGCAAATTTTTCTCGTTCTAACAGCCAATAATTATTTCAGCCAAGAATGACTGAATAACCACTAAGATATTTCATGGCACATGAATTATTCAACTCAGTCAGCCATATAGAAATACAACACACACAAAAGTTAGAGCAGTCTTACGTCACAGGATATAACACCTTATTATGTCATCTATTGTTTGTGGTCTTCCCAATTAGTGAGGGGAACTGAACAAACTACTTAATGTCAGCCTACCTCCCGCATAGTAGTAGGTAAAGGGTCTAGTAAAGCGAGATTAAATATGACGTGATCAAAATAGATCCAAAAGCCTTTCAGAAATAAATAACGTGCTTATAAACTACAAGCCAGAGACACAGATGGATAAAATTTGAAAAATTGTTCAGACGCAATAATGATACTTATATTGGGTAAGCGAGCAAAACAAGGAGTGAATGAATAACGGAAAATCAGGTATGCATTATATAATACTTACATATTTAGTACATATTTCTATTTATTTATTTCACCGATCAACCAGAGTGTGTGGAATGAAATAACCAGAGTACAAGAGTCTTGCTCTCCTAACACAACCATCTGAAGTGCCCATTGCAGGGCTCCTCTGAAAGGTTCTAAAAGAACTAAAAAGTTCCGCACACTGGAATTTTTTAGAGACGTTCTAACTGAGGGAAACCAGGCGTTCTACTTGGTATAGCTACAGCTGGTAATTTAGTGATATGAAACTCATAACAACTAAATGACAAAATTGACTAACAGAACAGAACTTATTATCCTACATATAGACTCCTTGCTATGTAGAATACATGGAGGTATAACCTCCTAACTAGAACTGAACTAGACACAGCTGATGCCAATGACACTGAAGGTCGTAGATTACACAAAATAAAGTTAGCTGAAATAATAGACATCTTCCAACAGAACAGTCACAGGATCATGTGTTAATGTTACTGCATTAGTCACTCCTTATGACTGCAATATTGTTCCCCAGGAATTAAATCGGCAATTTTTTGGGCGGCACAAATTCACTTAGGGGAAAATCACAGGCTATATTGTGTAAGATCGGCCTTCAGAAAATTGCCGAGATTGCCAGAGTATGACTACTCACTAAGATTGCCAACATCTTGCGATAGTACAGGTCTCATATTGTACAGTGACATCTGATTACATAACTTGACGTACACATTTGCATGTATATTTATTGTCACACAAACACTTGTGTCCTAGGTGACCACAACAAGCTAGCCAGAGCCACTAATTGCTCTGAGTGTTGGTGATACATTCTAGCAATATAGACCTATTGGACCAATACTTTAATATTATTACAAACACACTCTAGAGAACACTCACCTTGCCATCATTACAGCAGTATCAGGTAACTCCATGATTAAATGTTGACACTTCTAGAGCCATCATTCACAGCTGGTCTAAGTCAGAGACATCGAAAGCAGCTTCACCCACTCCATCCCACTACAAAAAAGAGCAATAGAAGAAAAAACACACTGAAGTGAATAAATGCGATCATGAAAATTCAACTTATACTCTGCAAGCTAATCCCACCAAGAAATTGTTAGAAACAGTTCGATAGGCATAGTCTCTTAAAAATATTCACTAACACAGTGGTTCTGGATCTCTAGATTGGTCAGTTGTAACACAACAAGAGGTAGGGCCATCCATGAACACATAGTATAATGCAGAAATAGAACGGTCAAGACAGTGTGGTAAAACAACAACAACATTAATTTGAGAATTAGATAAACTTAGCGGAAGATATAAACAATGCAACAGTTGCAAATCCCAGATGTGTGGATAGAGCATATTTCACATGGGCCTCAATTCGGTGGACCAGCATATTGCACTCATTGAAAATATCATATAAGAAATTGAACATCAAAATGATTCAATTATAGTAACATTTCTACACAGGAAACTAGTTGCTCACACATGCATACACTACCAATGAATGACAGGATTTAGTTTTGATCAATACTCATTCACAAGTTATGACTATAAGGATGAAGTGATGGTAAAATAACTTAATTAAGTATTACATAAAGATTCATTATTACTACATACATAAAAATATACAGCTTTCATACTAAAATCTATTTATTTTTAATTTCCATAGTATCTGTAATAGTAGTTCAAACGTTTCGGCTCCATGGAGCCTTCATCAGTGACTTTTCAATCCTTTCGATGCCGTAACCACATATATGCGGGTGAGTACAGGTCTGCATTCTCCGAATTTAAAAAAATTCCATTTAGATTAAACTGTGATTTTATTTATACGTAAAGTAGGCTTTGTACTTCCTTTTATTAAGGGGGGGCGCGGATTTTATTAGTTACAGTGGCTGAGTGTTTACTGCCACGCTTGTAATCACAAAAAATCTGAACCTGCCGACAACATGGAAGATGTATATGGATAAGAAAACAAAAAAGAAACAGGCTTTGACTTTGTTCATTACCTTTCATAATGTTTTCTGTAGGTAACATATTAAAATTTTCTAAATGTAATAGTACGGCGTGTAAATTGCCCATTAAAAAATGTATGGGGAAAATAGCTGTTCAATTGAAACCGCACGGGGAAAGTGAAATAGTGCGTAACTAAGTGAAATAGCATGGAAGCTAAGTGAAATACCACAGTAGCTAAGTGAAATAGTACGGATAAGTGTGCATGCGTGCAGAGTTAACCTTGGAAATGTACAGTTCGTGTAGTTTCTAGTTGGAGACAATGTCATTCTGTTCAGAAGCTCTACCCGTATTAGACGGAATGTTTTCAACATTGTAGGAGTTGTAGGTTGAAAACGAAATTCCAGAGGAAGCTAATCCTGAAATACAAAGATAGTGGGTGACTGATACAAGTGCAAATGATTAAAAAAAAGAAAAAAGATGGCCTACTATTAGCGAGTGATAGCACGTGTAACCTGTGCTATTAGGGATCAATAGCACTTGTAAAGCAATTGAAATAGCACTCGCCGAGTACGATTTCAATTGCTTTACGAGTGCTATTGATCCCTAATACCCGTACTATTACTAATACAGTAATAGTATAAAATTGTATTCGATAACCCACACTTTCAGCAATGAATTGGCATCAGAAATGATTAGTTCAGACAGTTACATGCTTTACAAGAGGGGGAGGGGAGAGGTGCTTAAAGAAAACTGGTTGTTTTTTTTTGTCATGGCAAATAATCTGTCATTCACCATAACCCTAAATGCAATTCATTAGCTATCTATTCTACACTACACATCACAGTATTTAGTACACTTACTTGTTATCACATAGCATAAGTGAATTCCTACCGTTGTAGTCCTCTTGACTTCTCCGTTGTCAGTAGCACAAAATGTAGTCTCGCATGCCAGACCCTTTACTATACCGCTTCGCTGGGGCGTGAGGTCTGGCCCGCGAGATACACAAAATGCAGCCTTAGCCAACAACGACCACCAACCTCCTACTTCAATCTTGCAGGGTCACAAAGGACAACTTCCACAGAGGTCGAAGGTGAAAGCTGGCAACAAGAGCGCGCGCAAAGACATTGCGTGAGGTCAAAGGTGAGGGTCAGCCGTTGTTCTGCACATAACGTCTTTCGTTATATTCTAGTCGCGTGATTCTTCCAATAACGCATTCTCTTATGAATCTACTTTACAGTCAGCATTTTGGGTGTGGTGGGGGGCAGAGATAAACGGAACGCCCAATTTTGGAAAACAGTAGAATCTAGTCTGTAGGCCAGTTATGGCGGAAAGCCAGCCGCAAGTTCCTAATGAGGATGAGGTGAGCACATAGCTAATCCCTAGCTGTGTTTGATTTACCTAGTTACTAGATCCATTGTTATGTTTTTTTTATTAGATCCAGTCTTTTTCACTAGCCCACTGTTTGTATAGATAACTTTTACAAAAGGGTTGAAAGAAGGGAAAATACTGCTACCTACACACATGCCAAGTGCTTAGCATAATTTCAAGCATAATTTTTCCAACAACTGAAATAAAAGAAAGAGAGAAATTAAAGTCTGAGCATTCGATAAAGGCATCAGCAACTGGAAAAATTTATGTCTGAGCATGCTCATAAAAATGCTAACAACTGGACAAGGGAGGGAAACTAATGGCTGAGCATGCTCACAACAAACGCACTGGCAACTGGAAAAAAGAGAGGGTAAAAGTCATGTTCCTGAGCATGCTCTTGAAAAAAAAACACTAGGTTCTTTTATGAGCATGCTCGACATGACTTTCCCTCTCTTTTTTTTTAGTTGCTAGTGTGTTTTTGAGGATAGTTAGACAAGACTATCCCTCTATTTTTTGCTATAGTTTGTAACTATTTTACTCTAGTCATTTAAAGTCTAGTTTGTTCTATTTGAAGTCTAGTTTGTTCCAGAAATATAGTAAGTTGTGTGTTTATAACACATAAGCACAACGTATATTTGTTGTGATCTTATTTTTCTGATTATTATTTTTTGTTGTTGTTGTGCTTGTTATTGTTTTATTTACAGTTTCTTACAATGTGTATTGAATTTTGTATTTGGGATATATTTGTATGTTTGTGCACTTTTATTAGAAGATTATGTTTTTTGTCATTTTTAATGTATATGTTCATGTGTTAGCATTTTTATAAACAATAGCAGGTGTCTTTCGAAAAAGAAAAAGGTTTTTTTACAATTTTTTTCATTGCGTTTTGACTAAACAGTTGGTACCATTACATGAAAGATTTTAACAGTCACGCGTTCGTTTCTGTTAATTTACTGCTAAAAGCTAGAATCTCTTCCACAGCTATATCAGCAAGCTAAGGCCTTGTACTACCCTCTAAATGCTATAGGGGTCATGATAAACAGCTTGCACAATGAAAAAAAAACTGACTTTCTTCAATTAAGCAGACTGACTGGATTTTCGCTGAACTTGCTGCTCTGACAGGTCCCAGGGTTCTATCTAGAAATTTTTGTTTGGGGGGGAAGCTCAGGAAGACACCGCAGGAGATACTGGACTAGCACAGAAATTTTTAGATTTCATACAATACAGATTCAAATACTTTATGACACAAATATAGGATAATAAAAAATTACAGAATTATTCTTCTTTTCTTGAAAAGTTTATAATAGTCTATAATTTCTTCCAGTGTTTCATCAGACAATTGACCAGGACCTTCAATACAAATCCTCATTGCATACTCAAGTGTGTTTTCTCCCATTCTGTTACCAAGTCGAGTTTTGATTAGCTTCATGCTGCTAAAACTTCGCTCAACAGTAGCTGTAGTAACCGGAAGCACTATCAAAATAGCTACTAATTTAGCTAGATTGGGGAAAGTGGTTTTTGTAGTGGAACTAGTCAATAGAGTGTGGAAAATACTTGCTGCAAAGAACTGTTCTTGTGGTTAAGATACATTAATTGACGAAAATTTTCCATTCCAACTCTGCCTCTTACTTGAATGATTTCTTGGATCTTAAAAGCATAGACATTACAAAAATGTGTGGAATTGGCTTAGATGGTACAAACACAATGTCTGGCCAAAGAAGTGGAGTTCAATTACGGCTACGACTACACTCACCTAGTGCTGTGTACGTGCATGGTCTCAGAGAGCATGTAAATACATGCAACTGTGCTGTACTTGGTCAGGAGAATCGCAATTCCATGAGCTTCAGCATCACCTGTTTCACTGTAGATCTCTTCAAAGGTATTCACCAAGGCTGGTAAGCTCCGACGAACTGCACGTATTGCCCTTTCTCGTGACAGCCAGCGCGTATCACTTGGCTTGACCATCTTGATTTCAGGAGCATTTAGCACAGCCTGTATCTCAGCTAACTTTTCGGCTTTCTTTGGTGAATAGTAGAAGGATTTCCAAATGGTAACCTAAAACTCGTTTCACTTCTCTATGTTCATCAGCAGCACTATTTTTATAGTTGGAGTTGGTGACATCGACAATGCACGTACACAGCACTAGGTGAGTGTAGTCGTAGCCGTAATTGAACTCCACTTCTTTGGCCAGACATTGTGTTTGTACCATCTAAGCCAATTCCACGCATTTTTGTAATGTCTATGCTTTTAAGATCCAAGAAATCATTCAAGTAAGAGGCAATGGCTTTGGCTGTCATTTCTTTAGCTGAAATAATTCCTAGAAAATGTTCAACTGGCTTGCCACTTTGTTCCCATCGCGCACAAATTGAAAGCTCTTCTTTAGATGATACATCAGTGCTCTCATCTGCCATCAGTGCTCTCATCTGCCATCAGTGCTCTCATCTGCCATCAGTGCTCTCATCTGCCATCAATGAAAAATAGGGACTAGCATTCAAGCTTGACAAGAGGTTTCTTTCTAGTATTTTGCTTATGTTAGAAAGAAGATCAACAATAGTGGCATACGATTGATATGTAGCATTACGTGGAGAATTATCACGGTAGTCTCTTAGCTCTAAATTACCATTCTCAATTTGTAGTGCAACAAGCCCTTCAAAAGTAGTAGTGTGAGGGATATGGTGTTTCATTAAAAAGTAAAGCGATCGAATAAGCTTTTTGATGAAGTCTCGGTTGTGTCTCCTGTCTTCAGTAACTGAAGTGATTTGCTGAGCAACATTACCATGTTTCTCTGTTAGCAAGGACAATTTCTGTTTTTCTAAAGCAGCTTTGTGCCATTCAGACTCATCATGCTTAGCTATAGTGATGTTGCCTTCACCCAGTTACACACTGGTCGTGTTACCCACGCACCTTTGGCTTGTACAGGACCTTTGCCAAAGGATGTACAGATTGAACACACCATACCATTGAAACAGGAATTGTACTCAATCCATGGGTACTGCTTCTTCCATTTTGGATAATACGATAAGTTGTCCTTGTAAGATCGCATTTTACTGCTACAGTGTGGCTCTGACTGAAGTAGAGTTGTCTTGCTTATTGACTCTTCTGGATCCCTATCCTGATCACAAGAACATTTACTTGGTCGCTTTTTAGGTGGCTCTTCTGGGTTCTTGTCTTGGTCACAAGATGTTTGTCGTTTTCTTGGTTTCAAGAACTATGATTATTCCATGTGACAGTAAATTCCAGCTTATGCACACTAAATCAGTTACAGCTGGTATTACTTTTGGTAGCTGCTTTTCATAATTATCTTTGAAGTACAAAATTAAAAAAAAGGATAATTGGATAATTAAATTTAGTATTCACTGTTGTAATAAGACCTTTAATGACTTAATTACACTGTAATATTTATGTTCACTCCTACTGCATAAACTGACTGAACCTAATGCAACTTTAGGGGGGAAGCTTGGTAGTTTGGGGGAGAAGCTTCCCCCTCGCCCCCCCCCCTCGCCCCCCCCCCACTGGATAGAACCCTGGGTCCCTACTTCTTAGTCTTTCTACCAGCTACAGTTGGGTCTCTATTAGTGAGAATATCTAAGCCAATGATGGCCCCAACATTTAAAATAGCATCATTTTTTACATTCCTAGAAGTGATGCATTTGGTAAACAGTGAATATTAAAACATTAACATAGTCAAACCGAAAAACTATATTTTATCAACTACCATATCATTATGTTTTTTTTTGTTTGTTTTTTTCTACTATAGTTCCTTTCTGTGCAAAAAAAAAATCGTTATACAGAACAGAATTGAGAACGTATTTTTTCTGGTGCCTACTGTACATTATTTTAGCACACGAAGAAACAGCACATTCTCTTATTGTGTGTTTGGAATATCATGTCATTATTGTGTGTTTGTGTGCACATATTTATGCACTATAATAGTTGTATGTTTGTGTGTTTGTTTATTTGTCAATTTCTCAGCATTTTTTTCTATTTCATTAAAATATTTTTGTATTGTATTTAATCATTGTGTGAGAAATTGTATGTTTGTGTGTTAGCATGTCATAGAGTTGCTGTTGTTATAATGTGTTTACATTTCTGTAAATTTATAGTGAGTAAAATTGTATGTTTGTGTGTTTGTTTACATGGTTTTAATTACAGTATTGTTTATTGGCATTTTATATGTATTTTTATTTATTTATTTATAGTTGTGCATAATGTTTAGAAAGCGTATTCACTGCTGATATAGGAATAAATTTGTTTGTGTGTTTGTTTTAACATATATTTGTAGTCTTATATGAGTTTGTTTGTGTGTTTGCATGTTAAAGTCTCGTTTAAATAGCACTTAGTGCTGTTTGTTTGTTTGTTTGTTTGTATATCAATTTAATTATATATTTATTTGTTTATTTGTATTTAGAGAGATCTCCATCCTCCAGTCTCACTTCACTGGGAGCACTGCCATACATGGAGTAAGGATGTCGTGCCTGCACAATGTGCAGTAGTACAGAATAAAGTCATTGTTATGGATAATGATTATTACACACTTCACATCTCTACTGACCTTCACTCATGGACTACTACTCGTGCACCATATTACTACTCGTCCCTAAGTACCTACCAGTCTAAGTTTGTATTGGTTGGTGGACTCAATCCCTCCACTGGCAAACTCACTAATTCTCTGTTGACTAGTACTACTGGTCGAGACTGGAAGCCATCGCTACGTGCCATGCCTACTCCTCGCTCCTACTCATCATCAGTTAGTGGAAGATCACCAGAGGTCCTGGTCGTGGTTGGTGGTCGTGGCTCACATGGCAAGTGGTTGGACGTAGTGGAAGTTCTACTCAACGACCATTGGACGACTGCAGACTCACTTCCTTCTTCATGCTGGAACATGGGATTAACATTCCATGAAGGCAACTTCTACTTCACAGGAGGAGATGGCAAGAGAGAGATTCTATTTATATGCAGTCTAGAGTCTCTCATAGCATCTGCTGGTAATGGCAGGACAAGAAGACAAACAATATGGAGGACAGTAACCACACTTACTGCTATCTTCGCTATCGCCTCCTATGTATCGAATCTAATCGGCATCGATGGATATTCTACCATTAGAAGTTACTCCAACAAGACAGATGAGTGGATTGAGACTACTAGTGAGGGAGATAGACCAGAAGAGAAGCATAGTGGATGGATAGCTACTGCAGTCTTGTCTACTGGACAGTTGCTAGTTGCTAGTGAGGATGGAGTACACAAAGGAACTCTGTCAGGTTAGTGTAAGTAAATAGCAGCATCTCTAGAATGTCCCATTGATAGATTATAATGGGAAACTAAAGTTAGATATTAAAAAAAGCTTGTACTATAATAATAACTAGAATACTATTATTTATTATTGTGTTAATTATGTTAAAACTAAATATTTATTATATATATTATGATATTATAATAAGTAAGGTAATTGATTGTCTTTGCTAAGATTGCAAGTGCTAGAGTGCATCTGCTTCTACTGGCAGCTGCTCTTAGCTCCAGGCTATAAAACTAGCTGCCCACACTCTGTATTGCAGGAACCTTCTATATACTGGTGTAGTGTGTGGGTTACTTGTACAGTTTAACCAATGAGGCTGCAATAACTGTAATTATTGCTTTATTTGCAACACTTTAGCTGTAATGCTTAATTTATTTTATGTTCAATAGCTTTCAAGTATGAAGATGCATATAAACACTTCATTGTTTCCAAGGAAGTGCTGGAGCTTCTGTCTTTAAAGTTTATGTCCCTTGGTCCTCCAAGACAAGGCAAGAGTACAACTCTCAGGAGAATAAAGAAAGAGATCATAGATCTTCTGTCAGCTAAAGAAGAGGAGCAGATTCATGGCAGCACAGGTGCAGTAAAGTGTTGCTCCAATATGCTAGTCCAAGGCAAGTCTGATCCAACTACAGCAGAAAGAACCACAAACTGGACCATTGTAAAGAATCTCATTGAGGAAGCATCTCTACTCTTTCACACTCTCAAAGATAGTTTGGTGACTGAATCCACTTCTGAAGCTGAATCCACTTCTGAGGCTACTGCTGATTCCAATGGAGGTAGTGACACCAGGGCAGAGGTCAGTCAGGCTAGCAATACAGGGCAGTCTCATCAGGTTAAAAAACAACACATTAGAAACACCAAGCAATCACGCCCTGTTCAAAAGCCACAGCCTAACTTGATTCATAAAATGCTGGCAAAACTAAAATCATTGACCAAACAAAGAATCAGATCACCAGATTATTCTGAAATAGCTGCCATATTTGAGACAGTGTCCAAACAACCACACTTTGCAGAAAATGTGAAGCACTCTTTTAAAGCTTTTTTGAGAATGGAGGACACTGGAGGTCAGCCCGAGCTGATGGACATGCTACCAGCACTCACCATAGGACCTGGCCTCTACTTGCTGTTCTTTAGCTACAAGTTCCAACTAGATGAGGAGTATCGTGTCTTTTATCAGAGAGCTTCAGGAGAGACAACTGCACCAGAGAAATCAGAGTTTACTCTGCAAGAGATGCTTTTGCGCACTCTGGACAGTATATCTTGTTTCAGTTCCTCTACCCACCTTCAACCTCTACCTGGAACAGACAACTCAGCCATTGGTGAGATACTGGAGTCCTCCAAGTCAGTAGTGTATATAGTGGGCACCCACAAAGACAAGGTTTCCGACGAAGTCATCGCTACAGTCGACTCACAGCTTCAAAAAGTGATTCGAGACACTGACTCCTACAAGAAAGGCATAGTTCAGTTCTGCTCCAAAGACAAGCTTGTTGTTTCTTTGGACAACATGGGAGGCGGAGTAGAAGAAATCCATCACTTGCATCAGCTACTGGAGAATGCCATGGAGAAACACTTTAAAAAGCTGAAAATTCCAGCTGTGTGGCTTCTGTTCAGCTTGTGTCTTCGCATGAGAGAAGTGAGGACAGCCAGCCTGGAGACCTGCTTGGCCTTGTCCCATGCCTTCAATATGACACCCTACGAGACCAGAGCAGCTCTGTGGTTTCTTCACCACCATGCCGGTGTTCTGATGTACTTCCCCAGTGTTCCTGGTTTGGAGGACTTGGTCATCATAGACATCCAGGTAGTGTATGACAGTATCACTGGTGTCATTCTTAAAGCCATGTGCTTTGATAGCGTAGGTCAGGCCACATCCGAGAGATTTAGAAAGACAGGTCGATTCTCTATGACAGATTTGAAGACAGCTACAGCTGACATTTCTGGAGATCTGATTCCACCAGAGCAACTGGTAGCTTTGCTTGCATATCTTCACTTGATAGCTGAGATTGTGTCAGTCGAATCTTCTGATACTAACTCAGTTTTAGAAGAAGAGAAAGAATACATCATTCCTTGCGTGTTAGAAAACACGAGTGCAAAGGAACTTGACGAATTCCACAAAGAATCGTGTAGCTCATGTTTCGTGGAGCCTCTCTTGATGTACTTCAGTAGTGGGTTTACTCCTATGGGACTCTTTCCTGCAGCAATGACTTCTCTTATATCCAACAAGTCCTTCACTTTTATTAGAGAAGGTGTCAAGAAAAACATGGTGCACTTTTTGTACGGAATGAAAAAAATTCGAGTAACATTTATATCTCGATGTAAATATTTTGAAGTCATAGCTTCGTGTGATCCTACATTCCAAGACTCCATTCATCATGAATGTACTGCTCTAAAACAAGAAATAGAGGACACTCTAAAGAAGGCTAGTTCCAGAATGAACTACAACAGCTCCATGGACTACCAGTTTGCTTTTGACTGTCGATCACATGAAGGAAAAAATCATTTTGGGGTAGTTGATCGAGCAGATATTACTCCTGAGGTTATGACATGTCTTTTCAATCCAGACAATCCACAAGCAGTGGTACTTAACAATAGACACCTCATTTGGTATGGACAGGTATGTAGAAATACTACTGTAGTTTAATTTCGTGTGATAGTTACTTCTATTTCTTTTTTCAGAAGTACGAGAAGCAATATCCTGGACTGGAGGTTGCCACAAGTAATTGAGTATTTAATTATCATTTATTGTGCAATGCAGCTGGTTATTATTACTTTGCTTTTTTTTTCTAGGTAAAAATTACTTGACGTTATTTCAGAAAGTGTATCCTGACTTGGTCCACTCAGTGACGCCTTGTGTTATGACAGTAGCTGATTACTGCTACAGCAATGAACTCATATCACGATATACCTATGACCAACTTCGTGAGCGCAAAGACTTGACTGACGAAGACAGAGCAAGAACTCTTTTGGATAACGTTCGCAGAGTTTTTTCATCGAGACCCTCAGCTCTCAAGGAGTTTGTTACTGTACTGTTCCAAACAGGAGAATGTAATTATGTGGCAGATAAAATACAGCAACAGCTCCAGTAAGTATATTGTTATTATTGTAGTATTTGAATTATCGTATTGTTTGTGTAATAGAATTGTGGAATGAAATCTGACAAAGCCACATGGACATACATTTCAAAACACTCATTGTATTGCACTTTAAATTTTTTGTACAACATATCCCATATTTCAAATTTACACAATGTTAATTTATTTCTACTGTTACTTTTAAATATATTTTCATTAAAAATGCTTAACACAGTGTTATATAATAACAAAAACACTCGTAGTCTGGTGTAGCCAGACCCTTTACCAACCACTGCCCTGTATTATTGTATGGCACTTACTGGTACTTTATTGAACCACTACTTGTACAAAGGGTCAGGGAACATGGCCATACCAAATTTATTTTGCTTATTGTAGTGGTCAATTACCATTAGCTAATTACTGTGAATTAATAGAAATTCCAATACTGTCAGCTACCCTTTCAAAGCTAGGTTTAGCAAGTATGGCTTGTTTTAATATCGGTCTACTGCACTAACTACTCCAGCAAAATGTTCACCCCCTCTCTTGTCTGACAGGGTAGTGTATATACAATGATTCATAACCTCTCCTGTCTGATAGTGTATATTGATCCATCACCTCTCTTGTCTGATGGTGTCATGTTGGCAGTGTATATTGATCCGTCACCTCTCTTATCTGATGGTGTCATGTTGGCAATGTATATATTGATCCATCACCTCTCTTGTCTGATAGTGTCATGTTGGCAGTGTATATTGATCCATCACCTCTCTTGTCTGACAGTATCTTGTTGGCAGTGTACAATGTCAGGTTTGTGGCAGTGATTTTGGACGCTTTCTTTACTCAATTCTATGTGGAAATTATTATATGTAACAGCACTTTAAAAGTACTGCCACACCCCTTTACAGAATGAGAAGAGATAGTATTGATGACAATGGTAGGTTTATAAGTCTTTTAGGGCTAATTCCAAAAAAAAACTTTTTGTCACCCGCACTTTATTTTGTATTTGGCGGACTGTGCCACTCGCTGCCAAAGTCTGCGAGACAGTCCAATACTATTAGTAGGCTCACCCCCAGATTAATGTTCCAGCTCGGGTTATAGTCCCTCTGCCGCCAACGTCTCAGTCACCCTCAGCGTTCTCTTCGCTTATAAGCTTGTTTCAGTTCAGCGCGGCCGCAGAATTCGCCTGTACACAACTTAATAAAATGAAGGGCCTATTTCTCTGCGCAAGTTTTTAAGGTGTTTTCTTTAAGCATTTTACTGCTGGAGTATCTCAAATAGTAAGTTACAGAAAAATAGTTCAACAAATTAATTTGAGTGCAAATTTTACTGAGTTGTACTACTGTCCCTCTAAAATAAGTTTAGTTGAAGATTGGCTTTATCTTTATTGGATAAAGAAGAGACAGGGCTCTGGTGAAGAAAGAGCTGGGGTTATAATGGGGTATTTTTGCCACCTCAAAAGTGGTTTGTAAGTGTTTCTGTATGGAATGTGGTCTGATAATGGAGTAGCCTCTCTTCTGTGAGACTAACAATGAGACAGCCTGTGCCCTGTGATGTTGCTGCAATTGTAGCTCACTATCTTTCATCTTCACTGTAAACAAACTTCTGTTGTTGAAGGAGCAAGTTTTGTGGCACAGCTGTGTGGGATGATGTCCCCTTTAGTGAGAATAGATACAAATTGGAGGCAGTTGCACCTAATCAGTATAATCAATTGATACAATTATACTGCATAAATGCTAACAAATGAATGCCTATAAGGGGGAATATAAAAATCAAACAATTTACTGCCGGCAATAATTGAGTGATATATGTATAGCTATGTTATGTGCTTGATTGAGTCTATTTAAATACCTACCTACACAAAAATCAGGAAATGACATAAAATGACAGAGAAACAATAGACCACATGGTCCTAAGTGGGGCCCTGCTCCCAGTTCTGTCCATCTGAGCCCATGGTCACAAACTCTTCAATTAACTACATGTGAAATGTGAATTGAATGAATGTCCTATCAAGTTTCTTTCTCCGGAGCTATTCCAGCCCCATACACAGCCCCTGTTTGGTTCAATCTTATCAAGTCAGATACTCTTCTTGCACACATCTTGAGTGCAGAATTTGATGCAACTGCCAACCCTTGTACTCTTAGATATCCATTGCCGTACATCCATTTCCTTCTGTTCTTTCCAAGATGTTTTATTTCTCGTGGCTTTTCTTCTGCCTTGTGTGCTATTACTCCACTCTCTTAGCCTTCTGTTCAGCTTTACTTTTTTTTGCTACCCTTCTAGTATCTGCTGTTTCTTCATTTTGTGTTATTTCTTCCACTCTCCTAATCTTTTGTTCCTCTTACTGCTTCTTATTCTGCTCCTGCTCTTTATTTGCAAACATTCAGCACTGGTTAGTACACAAGCTCCAGTTATAATTCTCAACTTGCATGGCTCAAGATTGTGGTGTAAACTCAGGAAGAATCTGATATTTCAAATGTGAACTGACTTTGGTTAATTGAGAGGAATTGCCATAAAATAAAAATCGACTGGTGAGATGTCGTGTGTGCATGTTTGATGTGAGTGACATGGCTTGTTCATGAATGTGTGTGTGTGTGTGTGTGTGTGTGTGTGTGTGTGTGTGTGTGTGTGTGTGTGTGTAAGAGAGATTGGTAAGTTGGTTCAATTTCCTCATTTATAAAAAAAAGTCTAAACATTTTATCCAAATATTACAAGACACTGATAAAATGCTCAGTTTTGATATAATGAGTTTATTACTAGGGTACCTGAAAAATAACTCTTTGAACAAGAATTAGCTCAACTATCAGACACCTTTCAACAAAATGGATATCCAATAATAGATTCAGTATTGTAAGAATAATAAAATGAAAATTAAACTCAGAGAAGAAGATGACACCAAGAATGACAACATAAATTACATGATAGCTCCTTAAATCAAAGGAATGAGTGAAAACATAGACAGAAGGAAAACAAGTTGAACATCAAAGTAGTTTTCAAAAAAATTCAATAATAGTATTAATAATCTGATGAAAGTCAAAAGAAAACAAGACACAAAGGAGAAGACCAAGAGTTGTGTATAAGATTTTCAGTAGTGGTTGTGATAAGTGTTATATTGGATAGACTGCTGGTAGGCCTTTATCTGTCAGAATAAAATGACACATATATGCCATTCATAGCAGAAACATCAACAATGCAGTATTTGGTCATTCAATGGAACAAGGACATTTGCCTAGTTGGGACAAAGTTGAAGTATTAGAATAGGAGCATGACTGGAGCAACATTATAGATTGACCTAGCTGTTGTTCCTATTCTTAAATTCTTTACACCTTGTTAAAATTATGATTTTCACTTATTCATTTCAAACTGTGAAATCAAGTTAAGCATGTTTGCCACAGAGCTAAAATTATATAGTCACCTGTGATGGAGACCACTGATACTTCATCTCCAGCCACACAAGCCAGGTCAGAATGAATCATACGTGTGGTGGAGACCACTGATATCTCATCTCCAGCCACACAAGCCAGGTCAGAATGAATCATACCTGTGGTGGAGACCACTGATATTTCATCTCCAGCCACACAAGCCAGGTCAGAATGAATCATACCTGTGGTGGAGACCACTGATATTTCATCTCCAGCCACACAAGCCAGGTCAGAATGAATCATACCTGTGGTGGAGACCCACAGATTGTCCAGCTCCACCACACAAGCCAGGTCACAATGAATCATAACCTGTGGTGGACACTGATATCTCACTTCTCCCTCCACACAGACCAGGTCAGAATGAACATACCTGTGGTGGAGGCCACTGATATCTCATCTCCAGCCAGACAAGCCAGGTCAGAATGAATCATACCTGTGGTGGAGACCACTGATATTTCATCTCCAGCCACACAAGCCAGGTCAGAATGAATCATACCTGTGGTGGAGACCACTGATATTTCATCTCCAGCCACACAAGCCAGGTCAGAATGAATCATACCTGTGGTGGAGACCACTGATATCTCATCTCCAGCCACACAAGCCAGGTCAGAATGAATCATACCTGTGGTGGAGACCACTGATATCTCATCTCCAGCCAGACAAGCCAGGTCAGAATGAATCATACCTGTGGTGGAGACCACTGATATTTCATCTCCAGCCAGACAAGCCAGGTCAGAATGAATCATACCTGTGGTGGAGACCACTGATATTTCATCTCCAGCCACACAAGCCAGGTCAGAATGAATCATACCACTGGTGGAGACCACTGATATCTCATCTCCAGCCACACAAGCCAGGTCAGAATGAATCATACCTGTGATGGAGGCCACTGATATCTCATCTCCAGCCACACAAGCCAGGTCAGAATGAATCATACCGGTTATTTTTCCTTTGTTTGCAGTAAGACTGATATGTTTATTTTTCTTTTATTTATTGATTGTTAATCTCATGTTTTACCTAATTATTTATTTACATCTTTTCACACTTCATGCACCCTATTTATGATCACCCTACATAATAATTTGAACCAATCAAATTCAGCCAGCTTTCAGAGATATTTCTCCTGTATCATGCTCACCCAGGATGTGGGTGTGTCGACTGGTTTTCTATACTGGCTGGTCGGCTCACCCCATCAGCCAGTCTTTAGTTCTGTAGTTCACAAACTGGTTATTAATTAAAATTAAACTTAAATAGAATGTTCCAAATTAAGCTCTCCTGACCTGCAGTAACATGTGCTTTACCTTATGTAAGTCAACACTAGGTTATAGTTGGTTGTTTGTATGCCAAACTGCCTTTGCTTAGCTAGGTTGCTTCACTGTGCTTTATATTTTCAATGTCCATGTATACAAGTACATGTACCCATACACCAATGTCCATGTACACAATGTACCAAGACCTATCAATGTCCATGTATACAGGTACATGTACCAATACCTGTCAATGTCATTGTTAATATAAGTTTCTAGCATACACATACTCAACAGATTGAGGAGTAAAATTATTTCAATGAAGCTAATTGGGATATTAGCTTTTCACTGCTAGATATTTCAACTAATGTGATAAAATGGAAAAAAATATACTTATATTTACATTTCTTGGTAATGAGTTTAATTTTGAGACATCTAATGATCTAACATTACAAGTGTAATCATATGTTAGTGAGTGAGACCTGAGAGTAGCTTGCTTGTTGCATTTGCTGGCCAATGCTACTTGTGGTGGTGGTGGGTGATGTGATTATGTAGTGCATGAACCCTCACTAGGAACATTGCAATATGTTTTACTAGGAGGTTGTGGGAATGGTGACTTTGAAGTTCATATTACAAAACTAGGATAGTTCACTTGTGAGAGTAAGCATAGGAGGTTGAACTATGCTTATAATTAGTCAGGCACTGATGAAAATCCTTCAGGACCCTTCATGTTTTAATGCATGCTCACTTGGTTCGGCCTGTACAAGATTTGAATTATCCTTGGGCCTTCCCTCAGTAGTGTAAATCCCATATAGACCTACACCATATAACATGTCCTAAATGCTTGTATCCTATTTCTTGTGACTAGTAGTGATACTTTGCTTACACTAAACACTATCTCAATCACACATTATGTTGTTGTCCATTGATCCATGGTCAATGTGCCAGCTGTACATGTTTCATTCTAAATTAAGTCAAAATAGTTTTTGAGAAGAAAGTCAAGATTTTTTCTTTTTTCTGTATGTGTGTGTGGGTGGGGGATGGGGTGTGTGGGGTTCTCCCCTTCCCCCCTAAATGAACCCTTAAAGTATGGGTGTGTTGATTGTAGAAATACAACAATAATATTGTGTGTGTGTTTGTGTGTGTTTGTGTGTGTATGTGTGCTTAGTTTGTCTTAGATGTCCATGGATGGCTGAGTGAACATGATGACTTGAGAGTGGATGTCTAATGTGGCAACTAAGTGGCAAGTGAGGAAAGGAAACTACATATATTGGATGATGAAGGGAAAAAAACAATTTCTTAAAAAAAGACAACATTATCAAGAAAACAGTACACAAAAACGAGTCCAATGAAGCTAGTCTAGATATCCCACTGGAATATTAGCTAGCTAACCGTTCATCATGCAGCAGAGCCAGTTCACTAATGAAGCTAGTCTAGATATTTCCACTGGAATATTAGCTAGCTAACAGTTCATCATTCAGCAGAGCCAGTTCACTAATGAAGCTGGTCTAGATACCCACTGGAATATTAGCTAGCTAACTGTTCATCATGCAGCAGAACCAGTTCACTAATGAAGCTGGTCTAGATACCCACTGGAATATTAGCTAGCTAACTGTTCATCATGCAGCAGAGCCAGTTCACTAATGAAGCTGGTCTAGATACCCACTGGAATATTAGCTAGCTAACTGTTCATCATGCAGCAGAGCCAGTTCACTAATGAAGCTAGTCTAGATACCCACTGGAATATTAGCTAGCTAACTGTTCATCATTCAGCAGAGCCAGTTCACTAATGAAGCTAGTCTAGATACCCACTGGAATATTAGCTAGCTAACTGTTCATCATGCAGCAGAGCAAGTTCACTAATGAAGCTGGTCTAGATACCCACTGGAATATTAGCTAGCTAACTGTTCATCATGCAGCAGAGCCAGTTCACTAATGAAGCTAGTCTAGATATCCCACTGGAATATTAGCTAGCTAACCGTTCATCATGCAGCAGAGCCAGTTCACTAATGAAGCTAGTCTAGATATCCCACTGGAATATTAGCTAGCTAACCATTCATCATGCAGCAGAGCCAGTTCACTAACGAAGCTAGACTAGATATTCCCACTGGAATATTAGCTAGCTAACTGTTCATCATTCAGCAGAGCCAGTTCACTAATGAAGCTGGTCTAGATATTTCCACTGGAATATTAGCTAGCTAACTGTTCATCATGCAGCAGAGCCAGTTCACTAATGAAGCTAGTCTAGATATCCCACTGGAATATTAGCTAGCTAACTGTTCATCATTCAGCAGAGCCAGTTCACTAATGAAGCTAGTCTAGATATTCCCACTGGAATATTAGCTAGCTAACTGTTCATCATGCAGCAGAGCCAGTTCACTAATGAAGCTAGTCTAGATATTCCCACTGGAATATTAGCTAGCTAACTGTTCATCATGCAGCAGAGCCAGTTCACTAATGAAGCTAGTCTAGATATTCCCACTGGAATATTAGCTAGCTAACTGTTCATCATGCAGCAGAGCCAGTTCACTAATGAAGCTAGTCTAGATATTCCCACTGGAATATTAGCTAGCTAACTGTTCATCATGCAGCAGAGCCAGTTCACTAATGAAGCTAGTCTAGATATTCCCACTGGAATATTAGCTAGCTAACTGTTCATCATGCAGCAGAGCCAGTTCACTAATGAAGCTAGTCTAGATATTCCCACTGGAATATTAGCTAGCTAACTGTTCATCATGCAGCAGAGCCAGTTCACTAATGAAGCTAGTCTAGATATTCCCACTGGAATATTAGCTAGCTAACTGTTCATCATGCAGCAGAGCCAGTTCACTAATGAAGCTAGTCTAGATATTCCCACTGGAATATTAGCTAGCTAACAGTTCATCATGCAGCAGAGCCAGTTCACTAATGAAGCTAGTCTAGATATTCCCACTGGAATATTAACTAGCTAACCGTTCATCATCCAGTTCACTAATGAAGCTAGTCTAGATATTCCCACCGGAATATTAGCTAGCTAACTGTTCATCATGCAGCAGAGCCAGTTCACTAATGAAGCTGGTCTAGATATTCCCACTGGAATATTAGCTAGCTAACCGTTCATCATGCAGCAGAGCCAGTTCACTAATGAAGCTGGTCTAGATATTCCCACTGGAATATTAGCTAGCTAACTGTTCATCATGCAGCAGAGCAAGTTCACTAATGAAGCTGGTCTAGATATTCCACTGGAATATTAGCTAGCTAACTGTTCATCATGCAGCAGAGCCAGTCCACTAATGAAGCTAGTCTAGATACCCACTGGAATATTAGTTAGCTAACTGTTCATCATGCAGCAGAACCAGTTCACTAATGAAGCTGGTCTAGATATTCCCACTGGAATATTAGCTAGCTAACCGTTCATCATGCAGCAGAGCCAGTTCACTAATGAAGCTGGTCTAGATATTCCCACTGGAATATTAGCTAGCTAACCGTTCATCATGCAGCAGAGCCAGTTCACTAATGAAGCTGGTCTAGATATTCCCACTGGAATATTAGCTAGCTAACTGTTCATCATGCAGCAGAGCAAGTTCACTAATGAAGCTAGTCTAGATATTCCCACTGGAATATTAGCTAGCTAACTGTTCATCATGCAGCAGAGCCAGTTCACTAATGAAGCTAGTCTAGATATTCCCACTGGAATATTAGCTAGCTAACTGTTCATCATGCAGCAGAGCCAGTTCACTAATGAAGCTAGTCTAGATATTCCCACTGGAATATTAGCTAGCTAACTGTTCATCATGCAGCAGAGCCAGTTCACTAATGAAGCTAGTCTAGATATTCCCACTGGAATATTAGCTAGCTAACTGTTCATCATGCAGCAGAGCCAGTTCACTAATGAAGCTAGTCTAGATATTCCCACTGGAATATTAGCTAGCTAACTGTTCATCATGCAGCAGAGCCAGTTCACTAATGAAGCTAGTCTAGATATTCCCACTGGAATATTAGCTAGCTAACTGTTCATCATGCAGCAGAGCCAGTTCACTAATGAAGCTAGTCTAGATATTCCCACTGGAATATTAGCTAGCTAACTGTTCATCATGCAGCAGAGCCAGTTCACTAATGAAGCTAGTCTAGATATTCCCACTGGAATATTAGCTAGCTAACTGTTCATCATGCAGCAGAGCCAGTTCACTAATGAAGCTAGTCTAGATATTCCCACTGGAATATTAGCTAGCTAACAGTTCATCATGCAGCAGAGCCAGTTCACTAATGAAGCTAGTCTAGATATTCCCACTGGAATATTAACTAGCTAACCGTTCATCATCCAGTTCACTAATGAAGCTAGTCTAGATATTCCCACCGGAATATTAGCTAGCTAACTGTTCATCATGCAGCAGAGCCAGTTCACTAATGAAGCTGGTCTAGATATTCCCACTGGAATATTAGCTAGCTAACCGTTCATCATGCAGCAGAGCCAGTTCACTAATGAAGCTGGTCTAGATATTCCCATTGGAATATTAGCTAGCTAACTGTTCATCATGCAGCAGAGCAAGTTCACTAATGAAGCTAGTCTAGATATCCCACTGGAATATTAGCTAGCTAACTGTTCATCATGCAGCAGAGCCAGTTCACTAATGAAGCTAGTCTAGATATTCCACTGGAATATTAGCTAGCTAACTGTTCATCATGCAGCAGAGCCAGTCCACTAATGAAGCTAGTCTAGATACCCACTGGAATATTAGCTACTACTGTCATCATGCATTGCAGAGCCAGTTCACTAATGAAGCTAGTCTAGATGTTCCACTGGAATATTAGTTAGCTAACTGTTCATCATGCAGCAGAACCAGTTCACTAATGAAGCTAGTCTAGATACCCACTGGAATATTAGTTAGCTAACTGTTCATCATGCAGCAGAGCCAGTTCACTAATGAAGCTGGTCTAGATATTCCCATTGGAATATTAGCTAGCTAACTGTTCATCATGCAGCAGAGCAAGTTCACTAATGAAGCTAGTCTAGATATCCCACTGGAATATTAGCTAGCTAACTGTTCATCATGCAGCAGAGCCAGTTCACTAATGAAGCTAGTCTAGATACCCACAAGAATATTAGCTAGCTAACTGTTCATCATTCAGCAGAGCCAGTTCACTAATGAAGCTAGTCTAGATACCCACTGGAATATTAGCTAGCTAACTGTTCATCATTCAGCAGAGCCAGTTCACTAATGAAGCTAGTCTAGATACCCACTGGAATATTAGCTAGCTAACTGTTCATCATTCAGCAGAGCCAGTTCACTAATGAAGCTAGTCTAGATACCCACTGGAATATTAGCTAGCTAACTGTTCATCATTCAGCAGAGCCAGTTCACTAATGAAGCTAGTCTAGATACCCACTGGAATATTAGCTAGCTAACTGTTCATCATTCAGCAGAGCCAGTTCACTAATGAAGCTAGTCTAGATACCCACTGGAATATTAGCTAGCTAACTGTTCATCATTCAGCAGAGCCAGTTCACTAATGAAGCTAGTCTAGATACCCACTGGAATATTAGCTAGCTAACTGTTCATCATGCAGCAGAACCAGTTCACTAATGAAGCTAGTCTAGATACCCACTGGAATATTAGTTAGCTAACTGTTCATCATGCAGCAGAGCCAGTTCACTAATGAAGCTGGTCTAGATATTCCCATTGGAATATTAGCTAGCTAACTGTTCATCATGCAGCAGAGCAAGTTCACTAATGAAGCTAGTCTAGATATCCCACTGGAATATTAGCTAGCTAACTGTTCATCATGCAGCAGAGCCAGTTCACTAATGAAGCTAGTCTAGATACCCACAAGAATATTAGCTAGCTAACTGTTCATCATTCAGCCAGTTCACTAATGAAGCTAGTCTAGATACCCACTGGAATATTAGCTAGCTAACTGTTCATCATTCAGCAGAGCCAGTTCACTAATGAAGCTAGTCTAGATACCCACTGGAATATTAGCTAGCTAACTGTTCATCATTCAGCAGAGCCAGTTCACTAATGAAGCTAGTCTAGATACCCACTGGAATATTAGCTAGCTAACTGTTCATCATTCAGCAGAGCCAGTTCACTAATGAAGCTAGTCTAGATACCCACTGGAATATTAGCTAGCTAACTGTTCATCATTCAGCAGAGCCAGTTCACTAATGAAGCTAGTCTAGATACCCACTGGAATATTAGCTAGCTAACTGTTCATCATTCAGCAGAGCCAGTTCACTAATGAAGCTAGTCTAGATACCCACTGGAATATTAGCTAGCTAACTGTTCATCATTCAGCAGAGCCAGTTCACTAATGAAGCTAGTCTAGATACCCACTGGAATATTAGCTAGCTAACTGTTCATCATTCAGCAGAGCCAGTTCACTAATGAAGCTAGTCTAGATACCCACTGGAATATTAGCTAGCTAACTGTTCATCATTCAGCAGAGCCAGTTCACTAATGAAGCTGGTCTAGATACCCACTGGAATATTAGCTAGCTAACTGTTCATCATGCAGCAGAGCCAGTTCACTAATGAAGCTAGTCTAGATGTTCCACTGGAATATTAGTTAGCTAACTGTTCATCATGCAGCAGAACCAGTTCACTAATGAAGCTAGTCTAGATACCCACTGGAATATTAGTTAGCTAACTGTTCATCATGCAGCAGAACCAGTTCACTAATATGTTTCATTATTACAATAATACTTTTTTATTATTATTTAGTACTAATTCTCGTATACTACAACTCTATTGGTTAGTGATCAAGGATAGTTTTTGTTTCCTACCAAAATGACCCTTTGAGGTTTTTTGTTTTTTTTGTTTTTGTTTTGTTCTTTCCTTTTTGTTGCTGTTGATATTATTATTATTGTTATTATCGTTATTATTATTATTATTATAGTTCACTTTTATTTGGTGGCCAAATTAATAAAACCAACAAAAACTGAAAAGCACACAGTTTCCAAAAAAAAACAAAAAAACAACAAGTTGTACTGCAGCACAGTTCCCTGCTGGACTGCAACCCATAGACGCTGGATCAAATACTCTGTCAATCTTGGTTTTCTAGTTTCTCCTATAATCCTGTGCCCCTACGCCTTCTGGGAGACTACTGACCTTGGATTAATTGCTGTCAAAGACTCAATGGCTACTGGTACGAAAATATGACAAGTAGGAAGGCCCCAATTTTTTTATCTTCCTCTCCTCTGCAGCTTCAGCAGGCAATTGGCATCCCACATCAGCAGACATCACCCATCTGGCCTTCCCATCTGACTGTATGAGGCCTATAGGTTCCATCCTGGAAAGGAATATGGGCAGATATCAACCCTCGCTTGACTATGTCAAATGAACTTGGACAACTTAACATTACATATAATTGTGCAAGCTCTGACATAACATGGCCCTTCATGTAGTTTAACAAAGTCCCCTCATAAATCTTCACCATGTAGTTGTAATCAAGTCACATATATTTGCTTGAAGCAGGCCCGCAAGCAGCAATCACAATCACTGAGCAGGCCTGCAAGCAGCAATCACAATCACTATTGTTGCTTAAAATCCATCGGATAGTGAACAATGCATTCATAAAGAGCTAGCACTGATGTAACTATGCATTCATAAAGAGCTAACACTGATGTAACTATGCATTCATAAAGAGCTAACACTGATGCAACTATGCATTCATAAAGAACTAACACTGATGTAACTATGCATTCATAAAGAGCTAACACTGATGTAACTATGCATTCATAAAGAGCTAACACTGATGTAACTATGCATTCATAAAGAGCTAACACTGATGTAACTATGCATTCATAAAGAACTAACACTGATGCAACTATGCATTCATAAAGAACTAACACTGATGTAACTATGCATTCATAAAGAGCTAACACTGATGTAACTATGCATTCATAAAGAACTAACACTGATGTAACTATGCATTCATAAAGAACTAACACTGATGCAACTATGCATTCATAAAGAACTAACACTGATGTAACTATGCATTCATAAAGAGCTAACACTGATGCAACTATGCATTCATAAAGAGCTAACACTGATGTAACTATGCATTCATAAAGAACTAACACTGATGTAACTATGCATTCATAAAGAACTAACACTGATGTAACTATGCATTCATAAAGAGCTAACACTGATGTAACTATGCATTCATAAAGAGCTAACACTGATGCAACTATGCATTCATAAAGAGCTAACACTGATGTAACTATGCATTCATAAAGAGCTAACACTGATGTAACTATGCATTCATAAAGAACTAACACTGATGTAACTATGCATTTATAAAGAGCTAACACTGATGTAACTATGCATTCATAAAGAGCTAACACTGATGCAACTATGCTATTCATAATAAAGAACTAACACTGATGTAACTATGCATTCATAAAGAGCTAACACTGATGTAACTATGCATTCATAAAGAGCTAACACTGATGTAACTATGCATTCATAAAGAGCTAACACTGATGTAACTATGCATTCATAAAGAGCTAACACTGATGTAACTATGCATTCATAAAGAGCTAACACTGATGTAACTATGCATTCATAAAGAGCTAACACTGATGTAACTATGCATTCATAAAGAACTAACACTGATGTAACTATGCATTCATAAAGAACTAACACTGATGCAACTATGCATTCATAAAGAGCTAACACTGATGTAACTATGCATTCATAAAGAGCTAACACTGATGCAACTATGCATTCATAAAGAACTAACACTGATGTAACTATGCATTCATAAAGAACTAACACTGATGTAACTATGCATTCATAAAGAGCTAACACTGATGTAACTATGCATTCATAAAGAGCTAACACTGATGTAACTATACATTCATAAAGAGCTAACACTGATGTAACTATGCATTCATAAAGAGCTAACACTGATGTAACTATGCATTCATAAAGAGCTAACACTGATGTAACTATGCATTCATAAAGAACTAACACTGATGTAACTATGCATTCATAAAGAGATGTAACTAACATTCATGAAGAGCTAACACTGATGTAACTATGCATTCATAAAGAACTAACACTGATGTAACTATGCATTCATAAAGAACTAACACTGATGTAACTATGCATTCATAAAGAGCTAACACTGATGTAACTATGCATTCATAAAGAGCTAACACTGATGTAACTATGCATTCATAAAGAGCTAACACTGATGTAACTATGCATTCATAAAGAACTAACACTGATGCAACTATGCATTCATAAAGAACTAACACTGATGCAACTATGCATTCATAAAGAACTAACACTGATGTAACTATGCATTCATAAAGAACTAACACTGATGCAACTATGCATTCATAAAGAACTAACACTGATGTAACTATGCATTCATAAAGAGCTAACACTGATGTAACTATGCATTCATAAAGAGCTAACACTGATGTAACTATGCATTCATAAAGAACTAACACTGATGTAACTATGCATTCATAACACTGATGTAACTATGCATTCATAAAGAGCTAGCACTGATGTAACTATGCATTCATAAAGAACTAACACTGATGTAACTATGCATTCATAAAGAGCTAACACTGATGTAACTATGCATTCATAAAGAGCTAACACTGATGTAACTATGCATTCATAAAGAGCTAACACTGATGTAACAATGCATTCATAAAGAACTAACACTGATGTAACTATGCATTCATAAAGAACTAACACTGATGTAACTATGCATTCATAAAGAACTAACACTGATGTAACTATGCATTCATAAAGAGCTAACACTGATGTAACTATGCATTCATAAAGAGCTAACACTGATGTAACTATGCATTCATAAAGAGCTAACACTGATGCAACTATGCATTCATAAAGAGCTAACACTGATGCAACTATGCATTCATAAAGAGCTAACACTGATGTAACTATGCATTCATAAAGAGCTAACACTGATGTAACTATGCATTCATAAAGAACTAACACTGATGTAACTATGCATTCATAAAGAGCTAACACTGATGTAACTATGCATTCATAAAGAGCTAACACTGATGTAACTATGTAAAGTACTTGCATGTCAAAACCATTCAATAATTCTTATTTCAGTCTTTATTGCTCAACTAAAAACCTAATACATAGCTATGTGACATTTATCCCCTTCATAGTTAGAAACAAATGCTGGCAGCAAGGTGGATCAAACAGCTTGCTCATTGTTAAGATAGTAGAAATGAATGAAGATGAGGCTGTCAACAGAACAACAAAACAAAACAAAAACAACGAACCTGTTTCAGAATAAAGAGAAGTTTTAGTAGCCTAAAAAGAAGTCAACTGAACATTTACATGTGTTCTAGTTAGTATGGAGATGTATTGGTTACTGCCAGTGAAAGAAACTTGCTTCGAAGAACACTACAACTGATGCTACCTCGCTCTCCATCAAGTTGTCCAAGCCTCCAACGTCTACCAGTGCTGGCATCTTCTCGTAACTGTAGCAATGGGAGCTATGCCACACCTCTCTGATATGGTTCGTCGTGGTTAACATCCGTCCAGTAGTCACTGCAGCTTCAAAACTTCTGGTAGACCTTAACTTAATAATGTCTGACAGATTTCTAGAGGTGAGTACGGTAGTAGCAGTAGTAGATTTTAAAAGGTTTTCCACTTAAGTTTTTGATAGTTTGCCTTTTACCCTGTATTGGTGCATAAGTTTCTGTTGCTAAATTCTGGAGATTGCTTTTCCCTTTCTTTTAATGCTGGACTGTATACATAGGGTAATTACAGTTGCTACTAAGATTATGTAGAACTAAATTCTGACCTGATACCAAAGTTGAAATTCTGTATGTAGGTTCGAAGGGAGGTCATTTTTTTTTTGTTCTTACCTTGTGTGCAATATATACGCATGTTCACCTGAATTGCATGAAGTCGTTGGCTCTATCGAACACATCAGTTCCAGTTTGTTCGCATGGAATTGTGGAATTGCTATGTTTACAATAATCTGTCATTACATTATTTAGCACTGTGTAGTTATATTATGACATGAAAGTGCCATAGACTCTATGCTGCTTGTTTCCATTTGCCACGTCCAAGAAGTACCATCACATTACACGAGATATAGGCATTACTCACCACACATGTTTGTATGTCAGTATGATGTAGTTGTAAGTCAGATGCATAGGTGAATGTACAGCAAATTCCAGTTCAATGTGAGCGGAGAAATTGTATTCCATTGCTTTGAAGATCAACTCCTATTATTGATTGGCTGATGGCCAAATAATGTTATTTTAGTGGCACATTTGCTATTAGATTATACTACATTCCTTGACCTCAACCAATAGTACAATAAACGAGTGCTTTTCTTTAATAAAAATAAAATCTTTATGTGCAAGTTTGAATGGTTTCAAGTGTTGCGTCTAGCTTCTAAGCTTCTGTTGTTTAATTTTCTATATATCTGCTTTGACTCCACACCTGATTCCAAGCACATGAAAACGTCCACAAAAAAGTTGTTCAGCTAGGACTGGACCACCAAGAAATTTACATGTTGATTGATCAGTATGAACGTATAACAGTATGTTAAAAATTCAGCTAAGACAATTAAAAAAAGTAGATAATGGATTCTGTTGAAACAAGAACACTTACTAGAAATATTTTTTAACCGCTTCAGCGCAAGCTTTATAATGGTGCAAACCCCGTATGCATAGCTGCTTCAGTTCAAATGTTATTCAAGTTTTTTTCTGGCCAACTCAACTTGGACAGACTATAATGAATGTATTTTTATTTTAACTGTTCAGGACTGTCCGTCAAGAAGAGGACTTGTATACGAACCTCAAGTTAAATAAGTTTGTATTTTATTGATAGAATATATTATAGTAGATGATAGTATAGAAAGATAGATCAGAACATAAAGAGTTACACAAAAGTAAGAACAAACGGTAACTAAGAAATGATAAGACCTGAGGCAATCGTGTGCAAGTTCAATCTCGTACTCGTAGTGGAGGAGGGTTAGAGCCCGAACATTAACAATCAAACTATGATCACCACTGCTCATTACATGGTTCTACATCATCAGCAGTATTCTACTTAACAATGATTCAGTCACTCTCAGCTGAAATAATTATAAGAATAACAAATTTTCTCAGTTCTAATGGCCAATATTATGTTTAATTTAATTAATTTTGATTAAACATAATATATTGGCTGTTGGAATAAGAAAATTTGCTATTAGCTATAATATAACACTTAACCCTTGAAGGTGATGATTTAATATATTGGCATATATTTACTAGCTGCTTTAAATTATTATTTATTCTACAGAGAAGGCTTTTACTCAATGAAAGATTCTACAACTTGTTCGTTCGTTTTTCAAAAGATAAACTGTGAAGTGTGAATAAAACATCAGTTCTCGCAAGTGATTAGAAAAGTAGAGTCATGTAACAAAATGGAGACTAATTATGCTTTGTGACACCAGTTTTGCTGTCTCACACTCTGAGAAACCCTTATTTATAATGCAATTAAAAATAAATTCACAGTCGTGCAAACTCAGCACTTTTACACATTGTTGCATTAATACTTTATGGTTTCTAACTAAGTTGCTATTTGTGAAGCTAGCTAGCACTTCAGTAAGTAAAGAGTTGAAACTGAACTTAAGGTAAACAAGCGTTGAAAGAACAGTTAAATATCATGATCATGGCATTATTCAGATTTGATGATTTGCAATTTCAAAGGCAAGACCTGCAAACTAATCCCTTTCTTAGGGAACACTCGAGTCTTATAATACTACTTGATAACAATACAGGTACTTGAATCCAAGTAGATTGAACATCTATATTATATATTGAGGTTATTAGTGGAGAGCTTTAAACATAACATAAATAGAAAGTTGTATATAGGGCGTTTTGACTCCAGAGTCTTCTTCAGTAATACAATACAGACAATAATACAAACGCATTGTATAGCAGAAGAAATTTCCTATAACTTTATATTCTATGCTATGTTTAAAGAATGACACACTGACACAAGATTTTAACCTTAACAACACATTTACAAAGTGACCACACCCACTCATTCAAACTTTCCAATGACCATTACTTGTCAATGTGCAACTCTTCAGCGATACACACATGCAATAAATCATATTCTCTTTGCTGAAATCTTTTCAAGTTGTTACTGTGCACCAATTTCAACCTGCCTCTACCTTCATCCCGTTTCACCTTATAGTTTACCTTGCTGCATTTTTCCGTCACAGTGTATGGGCCCTCCCATGCATCCTGCAAACACGCCTGGTACCCTGCACATCACCTTATCATCACCCACTTGCAACTCCTTACCAATTCTTCCTTTGTCTTTGTTTTTCACTCTCTTCTCACTCACATTCAATCCATTTTTTACCGCAATATCCCTCAAACACTCAAGCCTTTCTGTCAACTTTTCGACCCACTCAGTCACATGAATATGTTTAAACGAGTCTTCCACCCAACCACTGAACAACAGATCTAGGGAACTCCTTAGATTTTCCCCATAGACTAGCTGGTGAGGACTAAACCCCGCATCCGGTTCACCACCTGCCCAAATGCAACATTGCCATCGGCAGAAATGTAACCCAGTCAAGGGATTCTTTGCGTGCCTTAACAAGCATTGCCTTGAGGGTAGAGTGCAGTCTTTCGACCACACCGTTCCCTTGTGGGTGGTACAGAGCCGTCTGAATGGTATCTATCCCTTACACTTACACTATCACCTCACTTACAAACTGTCTACCCTGGTCACTCACAAGTCTCGAAGGTAGCCCTGTCCTCGAAAATATAATCATTAAACCTTCACATACATCCTTATCTGCTATGGATTTGAGGGGCACTGCCTCTGGCCACCTACTGGCAGTACAAATATAGGTTAATGGGTACTGCATGCCACGTTTGCCCTTAGGCAAGGGACCCACCAAGTCAATACAGCACTCTTCAAATGGTGTGCTTATAATAGGTCTAGGGACTGCGTTAGCTGGTACTATTCCAGATTTGTTCACTTGAGCACAACTCAAGCAAGATTTAATGCAATTTTCTATGTTGTTAGAAATTCCTGGCCATGTAAATCTAGCTGCCAATAAAGCACTTGTTTTCTTAACTCCCACATGTCCCAAGCAGTCATGAGCCAGTTTAAGAACCTTAGCACACCTGGTCTTAGGGAGTACTAGCCTTGACTTATACCCCAGATCACCCACTTCCTGCTTATGGAATAACAACTTCCTCTCCCAGAAATATCCTCTAGCATTCTTGGTAGCTACTTCTCTACAGGTGTGGAGGGTACCATCTTTTTGTATCTCTTCTGCTAAATTGATTGTATTATCACTCTCTCTTACTCTTGGCACTTCAATATCATTAACCATTTTATCAAATTCATCCAATTGTTCACTCACTCCCATTGTACTCTCACTCCTCTTCTCTACATCCGCACACTCCCCTTCTACCTCTTCATCACCCGAAGTTTCCAACTCACCAACCAAGACACTACTCATTGTTCACCCCTTGACCCAGACTCAGACTCCTCTACACACACATTCCCTTGGCCTAACCCGTCTATCACAGTTTGTTCATCCATATCATTGTTGTCCAGACACATTGGCTTCAGTTTTGCACCTTTCTCCAGTTTCCTCTTGGCTATATCATTCTCCTTCTTCCTTCTCATTGACTGTTCTCTGGTCACCATCCTGGCTTCAGCTTAGGTCAGGTTCTTGCTTGTCTCTGCTTCGATATTGTCCAAGCAGGCTCTCAACAAAGGAATTCTCTCTGCATCTATACTTAGTAACACACTAGGATGATACTCAGGAGGAACAATTGCGACCTCCTGTGAGAACACAAAAACCATTATTTCAAATTTTACTATTGCTTTTCTAGCCTCTCTTTTAGCTCTACCAATACCTTGTATAGACACCACCTCACTACCCAGCTCAATATCTGGAACTAGATTATCAGGAACCAATGTAACATCTGCTCCCGTATCTAAGACTACCGCCGTTTCTCTACCATTCACCTTCCCAACTACCACATAATTATCACTGTGGATATGTCATAATAGGTCAAATTATAACACATATCTTATGTATATATTATATAAATAAAATGATTCCATATATATTAATGAAAAAATTTATGAACTATAAAATACATCAAGTTCTGCATGAAAAACTAATTTTTGATTAAATTCTGCACTTCTTTTTTCCTTTTCTTCTTGTAGGGGTGAGATGTGCCAGGTAACAATGTGACTTTTGAGGATAGCTTCTGTAGTCCAAAGTTCCATGAGTAGGCAGTAAGTAAGACGCATGGACACTGTTTTGATACAAGGACTTTACCAAATGAAGGGATTTCCCCTCATTCTCATGATGGTGTGCTATTATGTCGCATAGTTTAGTCATGTTTCCATCCGGTGGTAATGTTAAGTTTTTATACATGCAATGGTATCCTTCACGTGGCAAAATGACACTTCCAACAGTAACATTTCTTACTCTACCTGCCATAAGATTTTGAGCGTAAGACAAAACAGTTTTATTAACACTACATGGCACAAAACATTCATCAAGTAATAATGACCTTTAGACTGGACTTTGAGAGTATTCCTTGTTTTAAGACAGAACTACCAATGTTTCATTTCTAGCTAGTTGACAGTCACCTTTTTCTTTACTAACTAGCTGATTCTTATGGCTACACCTGTATACTATTGCAGGCATGAAAATAATTTTTAAAAAGTGACCTGAAATATGTCAGATCACAGCATTACTTGATCTGACCTTGTGTGTGGTTGATCTGATACAATTATATATAGCTTTGTAACTTCACTTTTATCATTGATTTGTCTCTTTTATACCAGTAGCTATATTTTTTTCTTTTCTATAGGTAAAGATATGATTGAATGAAAGAATTTTACTGTGAGGAACAACACAGCACTGAATTAAAGAACAACACTCAACAGTAACACAGCTAGTAGCTAGTACAATATCAAATGTATTGGTTAATTAGTCCAAAGAATCCTGGGTTGATTCCACACACACGCACCCTCACTAAACCAACTGTCCCATGCTTCAAGGTCCAGTTCAGTTTCAGATTCACTTTCAGAGTCACTTGCTGAAGTGGTAGAAGTTTTCTTGCGCCGTCGATATGTCTTTTGAGGTTTCTGGTTAACTCTTCGTCCAGTTGAATCTTTCCACCATAGCTCTATCGCTGCATCTGCAGAAAAATTATCCAGTGAAAGTCATTCCACCTTGACCTCTAACAAGTCACCCAAAGTTGAGCCACTAAGTTTTGTTCGTCCCTCATTTTTAATAACTTTCATAGTAGAAAATAGACGTTCCACTTTAGCTGCAGAAAAGGGTAAGCTAAAGAGGAGCTCACACATACATATGACACCAGGCCACTTTGCAGGATCAGGTGGTGATTGTAGCTGGTACCAAATGTTCTTGTAACTATTCAACCCTAGAGTCCTGGAGTACTCAACAATGTCTTCAATCTCATCAAGAATATTGAGCCAAGATAAACCCCTTTGGCTTCAAGAGGAGCTCGAAATACTTCAGAAAGACTTAAAACAGCACACTTGATTTCACTCATTCGATCATCTTTTGAGTTGTCATCACAATCTTGCCAGCTTTGAGTATCCAAAAAGAGAAGAACTGATCTTAACAAATTAATATCTGACCATTCAAGCCGAACGCGCAGTTGCTGATCAAGAGAGCTTAAGTCAGCTAGATCTTTACATTGCTTGATGGTAGTGTCGCTATAATGATGCAGCTCTGATCCTTAGTACACCATCCCTCCATGTACGTTATTCATCCTGCTTATTACTACTTTTGTCACAGGCCACTCCTCTGGTTTCTGGGAAGACATTTTCTTCAACAAAGTATGACATTTTAGGATGTGCTTGATACCTAATACGATATCCACATCATCATCCTGCAAAGTCAAGCTAAGTATGGAAGCTGGCTTTAGAGCATCTGTAAGAGAGCAGAACCAACTAACATTCTTGCTTGGTAACCTTTCAGACGTTGTTTGTCAATGCTCTTGATAGACTGGTCCTCTGTGAGTTTTCCAAGTGCTTGAGGTAGACCCCATACCTGTCAACAAATCTCTGTAATGCTTTCCTTTTGTATGAAATCCAGCGGCTTCCATGAGCTCTCAAAGGACGACTACCACCTTCCTCAGGCAACTTATACACTTCCTTGAGATCATCCATAAGATCAGAGAGCTCACGACATCGCTTAGGCGATTTCTCATATAGATAGTACAGTCTCAATAACAATTCATCTATGTTCTTAAAAAGATGACTAGAAAAGGCATCCTTACTAGCAAGTTCAAGGCGATGAGCATAGCACCATGCCCAATACAACCAAGGCAAACTAGCATGTAGCTTACCTCGCATTCCATTCTGATCAGACACATTAACAGCGGCTCCATCAGTTCCACAGCCGACAAGAACTGGATGGTTTTGAATTCCAAGAACATTTTCTCTTGTTAGGACATTGTCAATACCCATACATGCTAAAGCTTGGTTAAGACAAACTATCAATACATTAGCATCAGCTTTTGATGGCTCAATCACACACAAATATCTTGCACACGTTTTAACCTCCTGAATTTCATTATCAATTTTACAAAAGAGAATCACAAATAATTTATTCTCAATTCGACCCTTATCAGTAGACCCATCAAAACGCTGTAGAAATTTTGAGAACAATTGTGGTACTGCACGGGAGGTTAATCCTCAGAGTTCCGCGAAGGAAACTGACAAAGGGGGGTATCCCAGAGTAGGACGGGAAATAACGACCACACCGATCGAGATCCGTCAGGATAAGGGATGGTAACACTGCCACCAGAGTCCAGGGTGCAGCTAAGCCGATCCTTAACAGACACTCGATTCACTTTTAAAAGGATTAATTCTTAAACTAAGACTAGACTGACGTAATGCACGCTACGCAGCTCTTTTAAGTCCAGAACTGCGCACGTTCAAGAACCCGCTTCCGGGGAGTACTTTACCCACCAGGCACGGCTGATACAATACATACTTATGATACATTGAACTAAACTCTGACATGACACACAACTGAATGATACACCAACTACTCTAAACATTCTATTCTATGACTCTTTGTCTTCTCTCGAAGTCTGTCTCTCTCCTCTTCCATCTTCCTTGGAGGGCGGCCCCACAGGTCCCCCCGCAAAGACCTTGCCACGCTGGCAAGTCTGAGAACCACGGACGACCTCCATGTCCTTCAGGCTGTCTTCATTATTGAAGTCCTGACGACTCAGTCCATCGGCGTTCCCATTGTCACGACCAGGACGATATCGGATTTTGATGTCTCGATCTTGCAGTTTGAGAGCCAGCCTTGTCAACCGTCTGTTCAGCTGACGACTGAATAACAGGGACACACACGCTCTATGGTCCGTGTAGATGACCACTGACGACCCATACAAGTAGAAGTCAAAGTGCAACATGGCTGCCACGATGGCAAGCGTCTCGAGTTCTGTCACACTATAATTCTTCTCGGCTCCTCTTAGCTGTCTGCTGAAGAAGGCCACCGGGAACTCGTCTTTACCACGCACTACATGTAAGCACGCACCAACTCCTCCACCCGACGCATCGGTATACAACACAAACGAATCAGACACAACAGGCACAAATAATACAACATGACTACATAAAGACTCACGCAAATTTCTAAAGGCCTCGTCCATCTCCCGAGTCTACTGAACCTTCTGAGGAGCAGAGAGAGCCACGGAAGGAGTGAGCTTGACTGAAAGAGCAGCAAACCCATCCACGAACGACCTATAATACCCAACTGATCCCAAGAAGGATCTCAACTGTTTCTTGGTGATCGGCTTGCCGTACTCCTTCATAGCCGACACCCATGCTTCTGGCACAGCAACCTTGCCACAACCCACCTGGTGGCCCAGGTATGACATATACTTCCTCCCAAACTCACACTTTCTCCGCTTCACCTTCAACCCTGCTTTCCCCAAACACTCTATAACTCTAACCAAATCCACTAAATGTTCCTCCCAACCAGCACTGAACACCACCACATCGTCAATGCAGTTACTGCAAACCTCAGATACCGGCCTCAGCACTTCTTCCAGCACCGACTGAAAGACTGCCGGGGCGTTTTTCAACCCAAAGGGCATCCGAACGAACTTGAACCTACCCGCCGGGCACACGAACGAGGTCAGGTCCTGACTCTCGTCGTCCATCTGGATCTGATGAAACCCAGAAGTGAGATCTAACTTTGACAGCACAGTACTCGCTCCAACCTTGTCCAGTATTTCGGACAAAGAGGGCATCCAAAACCTCCTAAGAGGAGTAACCTTGTTGAGCTCGCGGTAGTCAACACACAATCTGATGCCTCCATCCTTCTTCCGAACAGGGACAACCGGACTACACCACTCAGCACTACTCTCTACAATAATACCACCATCCAACAACTTCTTGATTTCTTCATTCACCGCACTCCTAATGTTCACCGGAACTTGCCGAAGGGGCATGTTTACAACCTCACAACCTTCTCTGACCACAATACTACACTTCCCGATCACACACAACCCTGGACTATCACTGAAATAATCTTCCAACTTACTAAGGGCTTTACGAAAACTTTCTTCATCATAGCCATCACTCTTCTCATCGTCCAACACACTCTTCTTATTCCATCTCTCATGCATCTCCTTGTCCTCTTCAGCAACGACACAGACAGCATTTACGCTGACAGGTCTCTGGACGTACATCTTGGTGTTGTTGATGTGAACCAACCTCTTCTTATCTCCACCTTCTCTGCGGACCTTGTAATTTACCCAGGACAGCTTCTCCACAACCTCGTAGGGACCTTCCCAGGAAGCTACCAAAGAACCCTGTAACCCCGGGATTCTCATCAGAATCTTACTGCCGACTTCCAACTCTCTCAGAAACTTGTTCTTATTGAACGCCCTGCCCTCATCCTGCTATCGGTAGCCAAACTTGCATTGGCCACAGCTACTTCATGCAGCGTCTTCAACCGATCCTGCAAGCTAACCACCCATTTGCTAATATCCATACCCTCATAACACTCATCCACCCAACCAGCATACAGCAAATCAAGCGGACCCCTCATCTTCTTCCCAAAAACCAACTCATGAGGCGAAAACCCAGTGTCTCTACAAGCCACCTGCCTCACTGCAAACAGAGCCATCGGTAGAAATGTCACCCAGTCAACTCCGTTCTCTACAGCCTTAGCCAACATAGGCTTCAGCGTGCCATGAAAATGCTCAACCACCCCATTCCCTTGTGGGCGGTAGGGAGATGTACAAACAGCGTCAATCCCCAACGTCTCGCAACATTTCTTCATCACCCGGCCCATGAAAACACTGCCTCTATCGCTCAAGATCTTCAAGGGCAAACCTGTTCTCATAAAAATGGTTACCAAACCCTCAGCCACCTCGGTCGAGGTAACCGTCCTTGTAAGTACTGCTTCTGGCCATCTAGTTTGCCATGCAAATGAAGGACAATACATACTTGCACCCTCCCTTGCCTTTGGGAAGTGGACCCCTTTCCACCATCTGAACAGTCTTGTTCCCCGCCTTATTATACCTCAAACACACATCACATGATTTAAAAAACTCTTGAACATCTTTCCCAACTCCAGGCCAAGTGAACCTGAAATTCATCAATTCCCTCATTCTATTACTTCCCACATGACCAGTCTTGTCATGGGCCAACTCCAATGCCAATCGTCTCCTGCACTTCGGCAATACCAATCTATCTCTCACATTCCCCTCACCGTCAACCACACTGTGATGCAGCAACTCATTCTCAGTGGAATATCCCATCTTATCAGCTCTCGCCAGATCCCAGCAATGCTTCAGGGATTCGTCTTCCACCATATCGGCTCTTAGCTTCTCGACATCTGCACTGTCTCTACCCTCAGGACAACCCAGACTTGAGTCTTCAATGGACTCATCATTAAAATCCTCTTCACCAGCAACCAACAGCACTTCGTCCTGCACCTCGGCCACCGGCTCTTCTGCCTCTCCAGTACTAGGGAGATCTGTACCATCTGGAACAGGGCTAGAAAGTGGTTCTACCTCACTGTCTCTCCTCTTCTCCATTTCCTGAGCCAGGGAGTGCATCCACTGGCCTGCTCTCGTCACTACGTTCAACTGTGTCGGCTTCTCGGCTGCCTCCAGGGAGCTGGTTGTTACACCCGCCTCCCCATCGTGTTGAGAGCCAACCGTGTCCTTGTTATCGGACGATTGGGTGTCCGGGGTATCACCGAAGTGCCCTGCCTCACCTTCACATATAGAGGAAGGATCGACAGCACCCAAAAGAGGCCTCATAGCCATGGAGTCATCCATGGGGACCGAAAACAACACGTTGTTGTTTAGCATCCCCTGCCGTGCAACAGCAACAACCTGCTCAAAGGTTTTCTCGTTCACCGTGAACCTAACCTTGGCGGCGGTACACAATGTCACTGGTCCCCCAGTAGCACCACGGACCTGTATGCAATCCGGGAGCATCTGGCTCTCATAGACCAAACATCCAGGCACCACGGTAATCTCTGCCCCCGTGTCTGGAGCAAAGTCGCATACCATCCCATTAACCATTTCCTTCACAACAGGGCATCCTTGGGGTCAGGTTTTACTCCCAGCCCCTTCCTCTGAACCTCTTTCCCCCTAGTGGTGTCTGCAGCATTATTCCTTTCTGACTTGTTCGGGCATTCTGGGCTTTTGTGCCCTGGCTGGTTGCAAGTATAGCAGACAACCCTAGACACAATTGTTATCTCCCTTACTCCTGCATTCGAAGGATCTACTATTCCGTGACACCGGAAGCATTTAACGTCACTTCCACTATCTTTCCGTGCGGCCCTAACTTGCTCTTTAGACCGCGAATTAGCAGCCTTTAGAGACGTAGCCACATCCGCCAAATCCGAAAAGGAACTAATTGACCTACCATCAATGAGCCCTTGCTCTGAAATAGGCAACCCAACTCTGAATAAACATTTTGCCACAAACAACGCAAACTCGTACTTGTCCTTCGCCATCATCATTATCCTATCTATCAAGACCTTTATATGCTTGTACCTAGCCTCTCTATCCATGCCTCTGCAATCTTCCTCCAAATCATTAAACATCTTAATCTCCAGATCTCTTCTGCTCAACCCTATCCTTTCCAACAACTTCGTTTTTAGCCTCTCGTACGTGCATGTAGGCTCGTCAATGACATCTGCCATTCTCTCCCTCACTTTGGACGTCAGTTTGGACAACAGTATTCTCTTATGCTGACCCTTCCTAACCCCTATCTCTCTCAGTTCTGTCTCCAACGTCTTCACATATTTATTAATCTCGGCACCGTCCTTATATGGCGGTATACCGTCCACCATTCTCCCTTTGTCCAGCAACGTATCACTCGACACACTGGCCCTGCTCATGTTCTTCATGAAACCATGAAACAGTTTCATGAGCTCTCTCATACTAGCCTCACTCTCACCTTCATCCTCAACCCCACCGAACAAATGTTCTGGGGCCCTCTCAGACTTATCTCTCCAGCCATCCCTTTCTACTCCAGTGGAACGACTAGTCCTACTCCTCACAGAGGAACTCTCAACCCTATCCCCCGTGGTATCCAACTCTTCACTTCATGCAACTCAACAGTCGCACTTCCACTCTCGTCTGCCATTCTCCTTACACTCAGTTCCAGACCCGAATCACTCGCCAATACACCACTCTCGACACTACCGTTTCCTACCACAGCAAGACCCGTACAACTCCCAAAGAGATCCAAATAACCCTCAAAGTCCGAACTACCCAACTCACAATCTTCCGAATGCTCAAAAGCTGCCTTTCTCTTACAAGCTCTGTCCAACCGTGCTCTCCTAGACATCCACTCCAGTCCAGAGACACAGAAGACTTCTGAGACCTGTAGAGAACAAAGTAAGAACACACACAAAAAATTTTTTTTACAACACACGCCACGTGTAGTGGGCAACAACAAGAAAAGAAATGATACAAACAACAGTTAGTAGCCTTTCGACGGCGTAGATAGACGGAAGTCTCCAACACCGCTGCCGCCAGTTGTGGTACTACACGGGAGGTTAATCCTCAGAGTTCCGCAAAGGAGGCTGACAAAGGGGGTATCCCAGAGTAGGACGGGAAATAACGACCACACCGATCGAGATCCGTCAGGATAAGGGATGGTATCACTGCCACCAGAGTCCAGTAGCTCATCACGGCTGATACAATACATACTTATGATACATTGAACTAAACTCTGACATGACACACAACTGAATTGTTCCAGTAACACTGCAAGGAGCATTCCCACGAGGGAGGAATTTATGCCCCACCCATGTTTCCTCAACACTTCAAAAAGGGTTATAATATAACACTCTGAGAGGTGTTTGGAAAACATCTTTAGCAGAGTTGTATTTAACACCTTCTGCAAGCTTATTACAACACTAAGTAACATGTTTCAATGGCACTGCTAATAAATAATGACCACACCTCATTCACATAACCTCAAATTTTTTAGATAAATAAATGATTGACAATGAATATATAAAAATAGATTGAATAAAGTAGCTAAACAATTTTAAAGCTGTCCTTTCAACATGAGTAGAAGAAATATCATGATATGCACTCCATTTATGATCAATCATGTTCAAGATAAATATACCTGCATTGACACATAAAAATATAACATAAATCAATAAGCAATATACAAACACATTCATAAATGCTAGTAAACACACTATTCTAAACACACACACACAGACTCAGCTAAACACTCAATTCTAAACACGCTCACAAATGCAACTAAACACACTATCCAAAATATGTGACCCTCTACGGGAAAATTGGGCACAACGCGGCAAGTGGCCCAATTCGCTGTAAATGCCACCGTCAACGGCGGGAAAATACTGCTCTCAGTTTAGTAAGTACAGTGGCTATCATGAGTGAAGCCAGGAATCTTGCTAGAGCATTAAACCTCAGCCACTGTGATGGTCTGGACATGATGGGTGGAGCTGACACTGAAGCCATGGCTCCAGGAAGTGAAGACCCACTTTCTGACCGTAAGTCACTTATTACAGTTAACTATAACCCTCATCAGTTCATCTTTTTTTTCCTTTTTTTTTTTAGGTGATGAAGAATTTGATGGCCATTTTACCAACTATTATGAAGGTAATAAATTTAAATTAAAAAATTTTTTTGGATAAAAAAACAAAACAAAACAACTTCTTATAAAGCTTCTAGGGATGTCTCATCAGCAGAGTCAGGCTCTGCTACTCCACTGTTTGAAGACGAAGATGACCTCTATGATCCTCTGGATTCTTTGGACTGCTCTGCATCAAGCCTTCATCATTGCATCCTGACCACTCATCTGTTTTCTTGTCACCAACTCATTCCGACCCCACTTTTCTTTCCCCTTCCGATGCTGTGTCCGTTGCCTGCCGACGGAACAGCATCATCTGTGTAAAGGAAAGGAAGAGGTCAAGAAAGCCATCACCAGCAAGGACGAAACGACTTACCTCAACTGAGCAGTTAGACCAGTTTTTAGCCCGTCACAGTCACCAACTCCTTCACCATCACCAACTCCTTCACCATCACCAGTTTCGTCACGCCCTTCTAAAAGAATTAGAAGTACAGACATCAATTATTAATTCTTATTTTTTATTTTTAGTCATCTTTTAAATTATGTATCATCTATACAAGTAATACACATCTTTACTTTGTTCTTATGTCCAGTGTTATCAAAATCTATCTATTTGCATTGAATACGCAATATAATTATCCCAACTCAGCTAAAACCACTACAAAAATACTCTAGTGGACAATAGTAAAAACAGTCATTACCAAGATAAATAAAACTATTACGTGCGAACACTAAGAAAAATGACTCTAGTACGTGCTGACACGAATAAGAATGACTCTAGTACATGTGGGCACTAATAAGAATGACTCTAGTACATGCGAGCACTAAAAAGAATAACTCTAGTACATGTGGGCACTAAAAAGAATGACTCTAGTACGTGTACACACTAATGAAAACCCACAAGCCCACCTCAGAACCACTCAGATAGCCTCGAAGGACAAAATTTAACGACAGGAAGTGAAACTGGAAGTGACATCATGTGACACGCCCACCAGTGAAGAAATAATTTGGCCTCAAGGACTTCGCCCGTACCTCCAAAGATCACCTGATTAGTAAATTATTTCATCGGGTATCGTAATTTCCTTACAACAACAGCTACTACAATCAAACTGACACTAGCAAAAACTAACTTAATCGAACATACTACAACTGACAGACACTAGTATATGCTGACACTAATACGAATAAATCTAGTACGTGATAACACTAATAAGGATGACTATAGTACTTGATAACACTAATAAGAATGACTCTAGTACGGTGTAATCACTATGTGCATGCATGGTGTTAGCACTATGTGCGTGCACAGTAATAGTACTAGTGCGTGCACAGTGTTTGGTGTTAGCACTATGTGCGTGCACAGTAATAGTACTAGTGCGTGCACAGTGTTTTGTGTTAGCACTATGTGCATGCATAGTAATAGTACTAGTGCGTGCACAGTGCTTGGTGTTTGCACTATGTGTGTGCACAGTAATAGTACTAGTGCGTGCACAGTGCTTGGTGTTAGCACTGTGCGTGCACAGTAATAGTACTAGTGCGTGCACAGTGTTTGGTGTTAGCACTATGTGTGTGCACAGTAATAGCACTGTGCGTGCAGTGTTAGCACTATGTGCAGTGAGCAAAATAAGATAATTTCAAAAAACACTGTCGACGCTCCAATCTATCTTTAGCAAGTTGAGATGACAGACTTTCTCCTATATCCTTGGTAGTTGCAGGGAGAGTATGGTATTCAGTACTGCATCCTTATGGCATCTACTGGACTCATGGTTTGGAAATTTAACACATGCATCCTTCCAATTAGTGTAGCCAGATGAAATATAGGTGGTTTCAAGATTATTTACTGAATTAAGCTTATTCTCAGAGTAGGTTTTCACACGAATGAAGCAGAATGTTGCATCCATATCTTCACAATAATGAAGCCAAGGCCACCTTTGGAACCACTGGGGCAAAAACGATCTCTTTACGACATTTATCTTCCCAAATTCTCTCCTTGGGAACTTGAATGGAGGAGAGGATGGCTGGTGCGGCTCTGTTCCAACTACTGGCACTTACAGCTTTCTAGGCTTCATGGATGGTTGAATGCAGCCAAAACTTTAGTAGCTAGTTGACTGTATTAGCTCTGGCTACACTCACAATGGTGGTTAGCTAGGCAGTGGTTAGTTCACGAGGTTCTTCAATATAATGTAATCACAACGACTAGAACAAGAACAACAACTAAAAAATGACTGAATGACTGGTAGTTTTATAGGCATGCTCAAGGTGGGGTGGTGAAAGTAAAGTACACAGGAAAAAAGAAAAAACAGTGTATGCAGGTAGACTTCCATAAGTTTATATAAATTGAAAGTGTGAATAAATTGAATAGAATACTAATTTGAGTTTGGTAAACAAAGTCAATGGTGTGGAAAATTAAGTATTCATAGTTCACCTTTGGACTATTTTTACCTAAGCTAAAAAGCAACGTGATAATAAGCGCTCGCGCAAACAAAACCACGCCCACTTCGACAAAAAAAGTGGTGAGGCCGAAACCTCACCGGCCTCAGCGGTTCCGACGACCTTGTAACGGTAGGCTTCACAAAAATGTCTCGACGGAACACGCTCTTGCTAGTAAATCTATTAATATTGGCTGTAATATTTTGTTTCGTCCAAAATTTCAAGTTCAACGGAGGTATGAGATTTCGTCCTAGTTGGAGAGAACAAAATGAATACAATTCAAATGACCTTGTTGCACACCAGGCGTATTTGGATAGACGACCTGGTCCTTCCCACTCCAATGTCACCGTCGTTTCAGTTTCAGTATTTAAAGATTACAGGCAAGACATCATTGGTTGTGATATTGATGGGATTCAGAGCAACAGGACAGAAGTAGTAGACATCATGCTTGTATTATTTATTGAGACCTATTTCCCAGTCTCTCACAAGGATTGCTTTGTGTATTGCTTTGATATGGATATTAATAGAGACAGTGAGGTGAGTGTATTGTACAAAAAGAATGGCACTATCATTAAGGAACCTGTGCGATCAGACTCTGTTGTGATTCCACCTGAAAATGTCCCAGAAAAAGATGAAGTGATGGTGTGTGCTGCTGGGTTTGGAGTAGTGCCTTATCTGGACCAGTGGCTGACATACCAAAAGACTATAGGAGTCAAACTCATTCACATCAACATTGACCCTTCCTTTCTACAGAATCTCAACAAGTCTTCAACTTTGTTAGAGTTTGTGCGAAGTGGATTTGTGAAGATGGTGGTGTGGAAAGACTATCTAAACAGTAGTCAAGTATATTATTACTCCCAGTCATTAAAATATCATGACTGTGTACTGAGGTATATGGGAATATTCAAATGCATGATGGTGATCGACTTTGATGAATTCTTTGTCCCATATACCAGTAACAACACTATCCTGTCTTTTGCTCATAGACTCATTACTGGTAATGTTGGAACTGTTATGTTAGCACGTCGAGAATACCACTGCAAATTTAATTTGTCTCCACCGATAGATGGAAATTTGACCACACTATATGATACTAACAAACATCAGGATGCACCGCAGGGAAAATGTCTTCATTTAGTTAGAGCCTTGTATCAAAACAGTGTCCATGCTGCTTCTCTGTTATCTCCATATGAAATTGTAGACTACAGAAGCTCCTCCCTACAATGTCAATGCTACTTCGCCCATTTGGTTAGGAAGACTAAAGGAAGAAAAAAGTGCTGAAGATAACTGTGGGAATGTTCCCAGACAATTCATGAGACTCTGAGGAATGCACTCCCACACTAGTTTTCTGTTTGTGCTATTATTTTTATCTTATTGCCTTAGTGAATAGTTTTTAGCTGTTGACCAGTGGCCACATTTATGTTTGCATATTTTCTTGTTGTCAGTTGTCTAGCTGTAGTTGGGAGGAGCCAATCACAAAATATATAAAGGCAAATCCCTAGAACCATTCTTTTGTCTCACAACTTTTACTGTTGTTATTGCATATCCTGAAGTGTCTCTATAGTTAATTATTATTTTAGAAGTGATTGACTGGACTAACACTGGGGCGCAAGCAACGGCTGTGCTCAGAGGATTGAGAACTGGTGGCAGCATACTACGAGTTGAATAATTCAGCAAGAATCATATGTGCCAAGTGCCCCCACAACAACATTTTAATTTGAATATTAGGTAGAGTTTTTAAATGGAGTAATTAATTATTATAGCTAGCAGGCATGAAAATAGCAGTCGGCCATCGGCCAAAATCCGAACCCACAGCTTGATTGGCCTGTCATGCAAAATTCGGTCCCCCTCCCAAAGTGGTCCGGCAGGACAATCTAAAAAAGCAAAGAAATTGCCGTAGAAATGAATAATAGCTATTAAAAAATGAATACGGAGAAAAAAACAAAGAAATTGCCTAGAAATGAATAATAGCTATTAAAAATGAATACGGAGCAAAACAAATTAAATGAATGAACTGTGAACAAATTAATAAACAGGAGCAAAGTAAATAATATTAATGAAACAAAATAAATGAATAAATAATTAATAACTAAAATAACTATATAAATAATAAATAGGCCTTAATTCAGCCAGATTAGCTTCTCAGGCAGAGTATTCAGTAGCCTAACCTTAACTTTGACTAGGATATATGTGAAAGAAATGAATGACTGGAGACAGTATTTTATTTAATAGTTAGGGTCTGTATGTTAAAAAAATGAGGTTCATTGGAAATTCTTGGAGAAAGTGAAATGTATGGATTTTTCTAATCTTTATGATGTACTGAATCAGGAAAGTAATGTTTACATTTTTTTTCAAGGCTTTGAATACTTGCTATTTGGATCTCAAAATGATGGCCATTTTAGACGTCAAGCGAAGTGTCTTTTGAACGAACTTTTAACTATGTGATATTCAATATCTAGGATTTTATATCTGGGACTTACCTACATTTTGAAAATGTTTGAATTCCATACTCAGCTAAAACTGCACATGCTCAGTATTTTGCTGACTCATCGCTTTTGCCATGTGCAGCTGCTACCTAAGTGCTATCTGTTGCCACCAAGGGCTTGTTATCTGTTGTCCTTGTGCTAGTTTTGTATACTAAAGGAGCGGTTCAGCTATAATCAAAGGTGAGTTTTGACTAGTTAGTAGTCCAAAAGGGAAAGATCCTATCCAGTACCAAATAAGAGATGATATCAACATCAAGCATGTGACTATGAGACATTTTCTGTCCCACGATCAAACTAAGGCAGATTTGACAGATTATTTAGCAGTGAAGACATTGGACTATAGCAAAGAATCCTCCAAGTTGGTCATTGTATCAGCTTCTGGTTGGACAAAGAGCAACAGCAATTTGGTTTTTGAAGACAATAACCATGAGGAAGCTGATACTTTGATGATTTTTCAAGCAGTTTGTGCAACAGTTCGGAATCCAAGCAATGCACAGTTGACGATCTTCTCTCCAGATACTGATGTTCTAGTACTGGCTATAGCAAAGTATCACCTTCTGCTCAGCAGCACATCAATCTCAATGGCATCAGGAGTTCTACAAATTCAACCCATTTGGACTGCCTTAGGAGTTGACAGGGCGAAGGCATTACCTACCTTTCATGAATTTACAGGAGCAGATAATACTGGAAGATTTTCTGGGATGGGCAAGACAACATGGTTCAAAATCTACTTAAAAGCAGAATCTGACATTATTCAGGGTTTTCAGATGCTTTCAGAAAACAATGAAGTTACTGAAGATCTGATTTCTACTTTGACTTCTTTTGTATGTGCAGCGTATTGTCCAAAGGGCCTCCACATACAAAGTATTCCTGCACTGAGATGGCATCTATTCTGCAAACATATGGCTGAAAGTGATAAGCTACCACCTACGATTGGCACTTTAAAGCAACACATTCTAAGAGTGCATATTCAAGCCAGAGTTTGGGGACAAGCCAGTATTGCCCAGCAAAAATTCTTGGATCCTCTTCAGAATGGATTCTATAAGGATGCCCTTGGTCAGTTCAGGCCAACAACCACAGAGGTCCTCCCAGCACCCGATTCCATCATTGAGATGGTAAGATGTCAGTGCAAAAAGGACTGTTCATCGCAGAAATGTTCATGTAAATTGAAGAACTTGCCATGCACGGATCTGTGTCAGTGCACCACTCTGTGCGAAAACAATGATGACTACTACATTGAAAATCAACTCAGAGACAATGAGAATAGCAGTGACGATGATTTGTAGTGTGTATGTACTATTACTGTCACCCAGAAATAACAATCTTGAATAGGCCAACATTATATGCATAAGAATTATGACACTCATAATATTGGAACATTATATGAAAGGTATGGTATCTTTATGATACTCAATAACCTGTAGCTAGGTCCATCATTTGACACAATAACAAATTCAAATCAAAATTAGGTTATAGAATAGTGGTTATTTGAATCTCACCACAGCCACCTTATAATTATATACATTGAAAAAAAATGTAAAGATTGGTTGTTTTTTTAATAAATAATATATTTTCATAAAAAGAAAAGTTTACACTTTCTCTAAAAATTTCCAACGAAATTACATATGGACCCTGACTATACAGCTATATACTCAGTCTATGGTCTGATCTTCTAGGCTGCAACTAAAATTGGATGACTGATTGTGGTGTGTGGTGAAGTTGGAATATATAGTTCAAGTTGATGACACACAAATGATGCAAGAGATGCAAATAGCTAAGGGTGGCAAAAACACCAATTCAGAGTTTGTGAAGGCCTTCGGGGAAAAGTCTATTCTCTTCTTCCCTAACTCTCTACATCTTCCCTGATCTACCCCTTCCCTTTTTCCCTGTGTTAAAAATTCAATGCTCCCTATCACAAACTCTGAATTGATTTGTTAATTGGTGTTTTTGTCACCCTTCACAAACTCTGAATTGGTGTTTTTGTCACCCTTAGCTATTTGCATCTCTTGCATCATTTGTGTGTCATCAACTTGAACTATATATTCCAACTTCACCACACACCACAATCAGTCATCCAATTTTTAGTAGAAAGTCAGACCATAGACAGAGTATATAGCTGTATTCAATCTATTTGAAATGAAAAGTTTGTTGCTAACATCTATCTTGAACTAATACTGGGTACCAAGCATTACGCTTAGTCTGGCGTCGCCGACCCTTTTCCTTCTATTATTATTATACGTGGGCGAAGGAAAAGGGTCTGGTGAAGCTAATGTATACTACTTGTGCAACCGCACACGCAGCTATAGCTGCGTGCCAATCAGATTGCTTGAAATAGTCACGTGCATTTAGGGAAAAGTCTGCGTGGCACGCCTTCTTCTTGATGATACGGATGGAACGGTTAGTGAAATCAGCGTTTATAATACTCGCGTGCAAATTATTGCGTACTGACGTCATACTGTTACGCGTGTGCGGTTGCACAAGTAGTATACGGTAGCTTCACCAGACCCTTTTCCTTCGCCCAATAATAGAAGGAAAAGGGTCGGCGACGCCAGACTACATTACGCTTACCTAATATCTAAAAGAGTCAATGGCACAGTGTCAGACCCGTAGCTGGTAAAGAGTGGTAAAGGGTGTGGCTACCTGAGACTAAGGACAAATTTGTTTTGCAGGTAAGGAAGCCATTACTCTACTTTTAAACTTTCTCTATAAAATGAAGGGGGGGAGGGAGGGGAAGGGGGGAAGGGGGGGGGGGGGGGGAATTAGTTAGATAACTACATAAAAATAAAAAAATCTTTACACTATGTTTTCTGGAATACAGTTGACAAGTAATAAAGCTAAAATGTCTCTGTCAACATTCTAGTATGAGTTACACTATGGATGGCCGCTAATAAATTTTGGCCCCTCCCCCATTATAAGGAGACGAAAAGTGTAGGGGCTGAGGCTACCATAATCAAAAATAAATGTGGGTTAGCTGCTCTTTCTGTCTAAATGTTGTGGAGAATTCAAAAAATGATTTTTTTTAAACTCTATTCAAATTGAAATAAACAGTAAAGAATTTTTTAAACCACTGGCAACATTCACACTATAATATGAAATGAATTGCAGTTTAACTGTGGCTCTAATAATTGGCTATGCATTCAACAATTCATGTGTTTAGATTTGCTACAAGAATAGCAACCTTCAATGTACAGAAGTCATTATAAAATGGTTGACAACTTTATTGCTCACTTCAGTTATGGTTTTCAGAACTTACATGTATATAATTAGCTATACAATCATGGGAAAGAATAGGTTTCTCATGTACCAAGCATAATATTGAAATCTCTTACTAGCTTCAATAAAACGTCACCCATGTACACAAGTCTGTAGACAAAATATTTTCCATGTTTGTTAGCTAAAATTACAAAAATAACTCAGGCCATTCATTTTTGTATCTGAGAACTTGTTGTCAAGAGTGACTGGTAAATTCAGATAGTCTGAATGGTTTCAATTTGATACTACTGAAGTTACCACTACTCAAGGTAAGAAGGTAATTTTGTATTTGATTGCTAAAATTAAGGTCTTTTGTTTTTGTAGCTTTGAACTTGTTGTCAAGAATTACCAGTAATTCAGATGGTCAGAAAGGCTTCAATTTTACTACAGGAAGTACCAATACTCAGGAAATTTAGGTAAGTAGTAACTCCATCTTTGTTGCCTGAATTACAAAAAAAAATTGTAGCTGAGAGCTTGTTCAAGAGTTACTGGTAATTGAGGTAGTCAGAATGACTTAAATTTGGTAATACAGAGGTTACCATCTCATGTAAGAGAGTACTTTTATATTTCTATGCTATTAATGTTCAATTGCTATTATACTACTGTTTTTAATTGAATTAAGCTTAATATAATTATGTAGTGGCAATACTGCAGTTTTATGTACCTAACTTGAGGCTCGCCATTTACTAAGGAAGCCACCATTACTTGGGAGAAGCTGAGGTAAGTACGTAGTTTCATTTTTTGTTAGCTAAAATTACAATAATAACTAGGTCTATTATTTTTTTGGCAGAGCTGGGAGCTTGTTTGCCAGTTACTAGTAATTGAGGTAGTCAGAAGGGTTAACACTAAAAAAGCCACCACTCCTTGGGGGAAGCTGAGGTAAGTACGTAATTCCATATTTGTTAGTTAAAATAACAAAAAGAACTCTTGACTTTTTTTTTTTATTGTAGCTGAGAGCTTGTTTCAAGAGTTGCTGGTAATTGAGATGGTCAGAATGGCTTAAATTTAATATTACAGAAGTTACTACTTCTGAAGAAAATGAGGTAAGGAAGTAATTTGTATGTGTTTGCTTGTTGGACTTTATTGTAGGTGGCAGCTGGGTTTGTGTTGGCCACCTTGTTATTGTACTTCCAAAATGAAAAAAAAAGTTTGAAATACTGGAAGAGCTATCAACTCAGGCTCAGAGTCAGCAAGTCATCTGGAGAATTAGGCTAAACGGTTTCTTGAACTTTTTTCAGCTGTAGCAGAGTGTGTTTTCTCCATTCTTTAAACATTTTTACTGGGATATTCAAAGTTTTCACTAAGAGTAGATAGTGAATAATCTATATTGAGTAATTCAGTATAGCAGTAAGAAATGCTGATTCCTTTTACCACATTCATTTCATATCGTACCATCTTTAGCTATATAATAGACTGCAGTCATTACTATTTCACTTATACCTAATTGGAGTAATTAGAGAATAAGTATTATCAGTCCATTATTCACACCCATTAACACCTCACCTGTAGAGGAAAACTTACCACAGCACATGGCATTGGGTTTTGATAAGAACCAGCAGCCCCACTTCCTGTCAATGAGTTGTGAGAAGAACTAGTGGTAAGCTCAAGCTGCTCGCCAACTATCACCTGACTTTCACTCGCCATCACTCCAATCCTCAACTTTGCTATCAGCACGTGAGAAATGTCATAATATAGCTATTCCTGTAATTTGGTAGCTCCAGGCAACATCAGGCGGCAGGGGCTACAGCAAGAAATAGACCAAGCGGTCAGCAAAATTAATACATTTTCTATGGGACACGGCGGTGAAGCTGATGATAGCATCCAAGACTGTCAGATAGATTTTTTTTTAAATTAATTTTAACGATCACATTGATGCGGCGTTGCAAGCAATGTTATACAACTCTACTATGTAGCTACCTTTCTACTGGAACGAATGGTCATAAATTAACAGATCACTTTGCCAGGACCAAATAGTGTTTACATACTATTGCCTTTGGGGAGCTTCTGAAATAATGTTATAGAAGTGTCTCTAGGCTGTTGTCTTTTTCCCTGTTGTTTTTAATAATTGCTTCTTATTCAGCTATTACTAACTTTTGCTTATATTAAATAAAAATGAATGGGGGTGGGGGAGAGGCTGGTCACGATCCTTGGATTTATTTATTTCGTACACTACTTGTTTGGCTGCCCCAAAATCACTCAAACAATTAATGCTGAAGTTCAACCCAGCTTTATGTACTTGAATATTTAGCAAAGGGGACTGGGGTAGCTAGTTAACTGTAGTGGCATTTGAACCTCTCAATTTAAGGATCAGGCATCAAAATAATATAATGTACAAACTTAACAATGATGGTTTCTTGCTTAAAAAGTGATTTGACTGCAACTACAATATCTCATTAGATGTACTCCAATTCTGTATTTATATGGTTAAGGGGTACTGCTATGCTACAATCTCACTCTCAACAGATTAACGGAAATTTCTCTTTTTTCAAGGATTCTTTTTATTTGTTGAAATTTTTACTCCACTAATTTATCGCTTCACAAGTGATAAATTAGTGGAAGTGAAGTCCTTTCTCCTTCCTCTCTTCTCCTATTACTTTGAATTATGTAAACTTATTACAAACAATTGAATAAAAATAGAAGTGATGTGCTATGAACCAGTCCAGAGTTCATCCTGAAGGGAGAGTTCCAGTTTATTCTGGTCTTCTGATGGTAGGTTAGGGAAGAAATCCACACCTGTGGCTCTTTCAATGTCTCGAAGTGGAGTGATGCTGTAATGGAGAAGTTTCTCATTGTCCAAGTAGTCCTAGAAAGCAAACAAATAAAATATAATAATTTCATTACTAACCATACACTTTTTTATTCTGTTGTCAGAGTGTGAAAATACTCTTCATTTAGGGTTCACCATCCATTTCCCTTTAGGCACAATAATCAAACTTTTAGACTCAAAAAGTAGAATAACACATTTGTGTCGCGCCAACTCAACTTGGACATACTATAGAATAACATCAAGGAAGTTATTCCACGTTGGATTCCTGGCTAACAAGCGTAAACATTTTCTTTAGGCTGCTGCCATGTCCATATTAGGAACAGGCGCCAAAGCTTCCCAAACTGCTTTCAAGTTCAATGTAAATTTCCTGATTGTCTTGTCGTGCAGAATAGTTTACTATGGCTGTTTACTTTGTGACCACTACACGCTTGATATTATGAAAATAGTAGCTCCCTACCTCTGCCCATCCCAGCGTGCAAGTGTGCACACATGGTTGTGTATTACTGCTTAATTGGATTTTCTAGTAGTCTGGTTGTGTTGTGCAATAGTTGTGCTTGGTGTACCGTGTGTGTGTGTGTGTATGTAAGTGTGTTAGGCCACTTAGTGCTGGCAGGCTTTGCTTGCTTCTAATAATATGCTTTTTTTATCCTGGACTTGAGTAATTATTTGGAAGAGATCCAAGAGCAGCTTTATTGGACCAGTACATTCTTGGACCGAAGTGTGCTGCTCTTCGTTTCAATGATTACATTTCTTTTTTTCTTCTTCTTATTTTCCCCGTATAGTATAAATGGAATGAGATACATGTGCTATATATAGAAAGGTACATACACACGCATACACACGTATTTATACTCGGTGTTGGTGGCACGAATACTTCCAGTAGTTCCTCGTCATGTGCTTTGTATCACTGGCACTTGCTGCCATAGTTGCTTGCACTCTGGCGTGAAGTACAACAGTAGTTTTGTTTGTTTGTCACTAGTTTATATGTGTTTGTGTGCGTGTGTGTGCAGGTGGGTGTGTCATGACTTTCCAGAGCTCAAGCTTGCGGTGGAGAATTATGTTCTTGACTTTGACCCGACAAGGTGAGTTATGATGACATTACTGAGTGTGAGTGAGGTTTCATTGCAATAATACTCCATCAGATTTCACACTTATAGTTAGTAACTTCCATACCTGAATCTATTTCCTTCCCATGAAAGTGACTCCATGTAAGTATATAGTAGATCATAAACCAAAATCTCATATTGCTGAAATTTGGTATGTGCATATTATGTATGGATGTTATATATGTATAGGTTTGTTGTTTTTTTTGTTTTTTTTTAACAAAACTTCATGGTCAGCTACTACAGGTGGTTTCAGGTGTGAAACAATTGTCTACATTTACAACCTCTCATAACTAAATTTCAAATAGGATAATAATAACTAAAACTAAAAGTCATAGAGCTGATGAATGAAAATTAAAACTAAAATTATTTTGTAGTCAAAACTAAAAATATAGATCGCTGAAAGACGAATGACTAGTGGTAGTCCAGGAAGCAAAACCCTTTACGGAATTGTTTCTTCGAAGCACCTGAGTAAATTGTTTGGCTTAGGCAATCTGTTGGACAGTAGTCTGCAGTTGCTCAACTATCTAGCCTAGCCTCCTCCCTTAGCAAAAAAAAACAAAACTAAAACTAAAATGGAAGTTAATAATTTGAAAAACTAAAACTAGAATTGAAATTAGTACATTGGAAAAACCAAAACTAAAGCTAATATTGTTGTCGTTGTTAGTGAAAAAACTAAAACTAAAATTTATCTTGAAATGTTTTTTTTTCAAAAAAATATAACTAAAACTAAAATGTAAATGTTCAACCAAAATAACATTATATGAAACCTCAGAAATTCATTCCGAAAATGTAGCATTTTGTAGCATAGGACTTCAAACTACTTGCTATTTCTGTTTATTTTTGGTTTCTTTGTTCTTGTTGTAATCAGGTTTCATAATTCTTAAAATGTAGCATTAAAATTTGAATTAATTACCTCCTATTATTGATTGGCTGGTGGCCAATTAATGCTATTTTGGTGACACATTAGCTATTCGATTAATATTCCTTGACTCAACCAATATTACAATAAAGTAGTGCTTTACTTTAAAAAAAAAAATTTAGATGCAAGTCTGAATGGTTTCAAGTCCTGCATTCAACTTCAATAATCTAAGCTTCTGTAGTTTAATTTTCTGTTATATCTGCTTTGATTTCGTACCTGATTTTAAGCACATGACTGACCATCAAGAAATTTGCATGTTGATTGATTACTGTATAACACTATTTATTGGCTGGGGAATTAATTTGGCGAGTTTAGCGATTCCAGGAAGCCCCCTAAGTTATTGTTCCGCCAAGTAGTTTTGATAACCTTTGACCTCCATGTGGTCGTGGATTTCCTGTAGTTACTAGCTAGCATGTCTCTGTACAGTTATTTCAAAAAGACCACCAACCAGCCACTACTCCCCAGGCCTAGATCGCAGATTGGCAAGGGTACTCTCTGCAACCACTGGAGCAAAAAAAAAAGAGAGAAAAGGCACCTATCAGACCTACTCTGATGAAATAAGAGCAAGGATTGGAAGATATGCAGCATAAAGTGTTTTGCTGTTACCAATGTAAAAAAAATATTTCGTTTTGGAAAATGTATTAAAGCCAAAATATTTACCCGCCAATATGTACTCCAGAATGGAATAGCCAAATATTTTACCCGCCAATAAACATGTTATACAGTAGTATAAAACGTACAACAGGTTTAAAAAATTCAACTGAGACAATAAGAAAAGTAGATGATGGATTCAGTAGATACAAGAACACTTATTAGCTATGAATGTTTGTTTGTTTGTTTTAACAATCAAACTATGATCAATCACTACCCCTACTCATTACATGGTTCTTCATTATCAGCAGTATTCTGCTTAAGGGGGAGGGGGGCCGTCACCATATAATTGTGGTTTTACATTTTTTGTCATAACTTTACTATGCATGCATATTTTTTTTCACTTTGAGGCTCAAAATATTGCCCATCTGAAACTCTGATGCCTGTGCACTAAGCAGGCACTATGAGCCATGCAAGCAAAGCTCCTGGACGGGCTAGAAACTCGTAGGAGAACAGGCCTTTCCTCACCACAAGTGGTGTGGGCACCCGAAGTCCCACCTGGACCATTGCTGTTGCATGAGAAAAGACGAATACACTCCTAAATGTGTGCACACACCACACACACACACACACACACACACACACACACACACACACACACATTTCTACTCACCCCAAGCTCCTTAGGATGTTGCAGTACTAATCCCAATACTCTCAAATCTTTCACGGCACATGACGATAGACTCCTCCCACCAACACCGCACCTCGTTATCACCACATAGAAGTGGGTGGGGATAGCCACGCCCATGAACTTGTCCTCATAGTCAAAATCACGATCTCTGATGCTCTCTCTGTTGGAATCCAGTATCACACCAGTAATGATATTCATAGGAGTGTTGTAGGCTCTAAACCACGCCCTAATACGTGACATCACCAACTGCCACAGGCCATCTGGAAAGTGATATTAAATAAATGTCTATCAAAGTGCTTACTTAATTCCACAATTTTAATTCAAACCTTGTTTAACTTATCTTACCTGCAATGTTTCATAATCTATTATGTATGTACGTATGTATATTTGTATGTATATTTGTATGTATGTATGTATGTATGTATGTATGTATGTTTGTACGTATGTATGTATGTTTGTATGTATGTATGTTTGTATGTATGTATTCATTTATTTATAAGTTTGATTATGATACCGTGAATAGCTGCATTTAGGAATCTGGGGACGCTACTCAAATTGCCGATTCATAATATCTTAATCTAACTGTTTTAGAACGTAGCAACGGCAAAAACCTAAAGAAAAACAAAAAGTTTGTGACAGCAAAGCCTGGAGTGCAGCAACAAGCACCCGGTTCACTCAATTTCTAAATGCTGCAGAGCATGAAACTACTTGAATAGATTCACATAATGGACCAATCAGATTGCTCGCATGTGACTAGCTATGTTCTAAGTATGAATATGTATTAGATACATAGAATGTATGTATGTGTGTGTGTGTATATAGATGACCTCATACTGTTACACTTCCTACATTGTATCACATGAAATAGGTTGCTATGGTTTCTCTGAACCTAATCGATTAGCCATTCAATAATTTGAAGGTACATATACGTAAATACTTAGTATCATAATTAGTACTTACTCCAGAACCCTCTGTCCATGTACACTGTATTGGTCAGTAAAGACATGGACAAGGAAATGTTGATTGAAGAGTCCATGGGGAAGAGGAGGGGGGCGGGGACGAGGGTGGAGTTTGAGTGTTCCAGCCACAAGTCTGTGGAACAGTTGGGAGATGCAGACAGAGGCAGCCTGGGGTCATTCCTCCAACACCAGTGATCAGCTGATGCATTACCATCCACAAACTAAAATTATAATAATAACAAGTAGAGATACTAGTACATATTTACAGTTATCAACTATACATGTCCATGCTCCCTCCCTTCTAATCTACATATTAGATGATATTAAAGATATTAGCCCAAAATGTAAGTAAAGTTTGAATAGTGAATTTTATCTTTGAATTTTCAATAGTAAAATAAAAATAATAATTATGATGATGATGATGATAATAATAATAATAATTAATAATAATAATAATAATGATGATGATGATGATGATGATGATGATGATGATGATGATGATGATGATGATGATGATGATGATGATGATGATGATGATGATGATGATGATGATGATGATGATGATGATGATGATGATGATGATAATAATAAATAATAATGGGGACACTAACTGAAAGTCTTAAAAATAGTCTCAAAAGTAGTGAAAAAAAGCAGACAACTGATAATTATAATCTAAGCAACATAAAGATAGAGAGAGATGCAATGCTTTGATGTACGTATTGTAACTAAACTGATAAAGTATTATTTTCAACAACCGCCCACTCACTGGAGAAGATGATATTACTGCTATAAAACAAAGACACCCAAGAGACTGCACACTATGCTAGCATTGAGGGTCTGCACACCCGGTGATGACCCCTTACCTTAGGATCCAGAGTATACCCAGACCACAGTGGAGTGTTGAGGGTATAGCTGTACAGACTGACGTAGCCTAACTGGGACAAGACACAGGCTCCAGCTCCATAACCTCCACTTGGAACACCCCAAGGGTGGTGGTACTTCTTATACATCTCCTCTGAAAATATAAAATAAAATAAAATAAAAATATAACAAAAAAAATGATCATCTTAACTGTTAAATTAATTATTTATGATGAAAATGGGAATAATCCACAGTCGTGCAAGCTCAGCACTTTTACACATCGTTACATTAACACTTTATGGATTCTAACCTACTCGCTATTTGTGAAGCTAGCTGACACTAGCAGTAAATTGTGCCAAGCAAAGACAGTGTGAAACAGAACTTCACAGCAACAGGTAAACAAGTGTTGAAAGAATGGTTAAATTTAATGATCACGGCATGATTCAGATTTGATAAATATTAATGATTTGCCATTTCAAAGGCAAGACCTGCAACAAATAGTTTAGACATGAAAGCCATTGAAATATCGAGTCTTATAATACTGCTTGATAACAATCCAGGTACTTGATTGCAAGTGGATTAGCATCTATATTATCTGTTGAGATTATCAGTTGACAGCATTAAACACAACATAAAATAGAAAGTTGCACATAAAGTGTTTCCACTCAAGAGTCTTCAGTTATACAAGTACAACATTGCACCGCTGAAGACATTTCCTATAACTTTCAATTCTATGCTGTTTACTGCTCTCAATTATAATAACCTCAATAATTATAATACAATATTGCATAGCAATGAGCCTGTACAATATTGTAGATTAACATGTTCGGTCGACAGAATGACACACTGACACAAGGTTTTAACCTTAACAACATTTGCAAAGTGACCACACCCACTCATTCAAACTTCCAATGACCTCTACTGACGTGTTTCACTGTCGATGTTCAGCAAGTACTTATTTGCCATTAATATATCCTCATCGGAGACATTGCAGTGATCAATGCGACAAACACAGTCATCACAAATACTTCTCTTCCGCAACTCTTCCTCGTCTTGGGGAAATGGGCATTGCCCCAGGTGGCCTGGCTCAGGACGCAGAGACTGAGATGGGCGGAGCTTAGCCGCAAAGGTAGGGTCGAGGAGGTCATGAAGAGCGCCATAGCTTCCATTGTTCTCAGCAGCGGTTATATTTAAGAGATCTAAACATACACACACACACACACCACACACACACACACACACACACACACACACACACACTCTGAGAGGCATCATTATGTCAAATATAGTGTTCAGACCACATAAGAGTCAATATTTTCAGACTTTAATCATATTTGGTATTAAACTGATTTGTTAAGATGTATGAAGACTAATTTAGAATATATTTCTTACCACACAAAAGTGAATAAACTTGAATATTCTCAAAACCATCGGAGACGTAGTTCTTCTTGAAATATGGACCATGGCCAAGAAAAATGGCCTAAAGACAAGAATTAAAATTTATAGAGATTTATTTTCACTATAATATATATCCGATAATAATAATATTTATAAATTTAGTGGTAATTATTTCAAACACTCCTGCTGAGTCATCATCAATTAAAACAAATTGATTTATGAAGGTAGCAGCTACAGATATTGATGCTGAGCTTTATTCACTGGACAAATCTTTACTAGAGCCGATAATAATAAATATTATACTACAAAAAACTAATGGTTAAATTAATCTATGGAAACTACAGCAGAACTTCAGTCGTCCAAACTTCAATTAACCGAACACAAAAAATCGAACAGTAGCACGTGCAGACACGAATAATTGATTAACCATGCCCCTTTGTTAGTGTTTTACAATACATTTTCTATGGCATTTATAACTGAAGTCCTACTGTACATCGCGCTTCATAAGTCAATACTAAATGTAATAATAAACATAGCCAGTACTTTCATGTCTCTCTCAAGATTGTCGAATCCATGGTCTCCAGAGGAAGGCTGGTAGGTGTCTGAGCCACTGACATATGATTAGAATAAGTGGATAATCGCAATTGAACAGGATAAACTGGATTATTAACTTACAAAGCTGCATGTACATCTGCTATGGCATAAACCGGTCCATAACGCCTATAATAATAACAATAATAACAGGGACTTACTCACTGATTGCAAGTAAAAACTGCTATTATTATCACCATCAATATCATATTTATATGTCATCATTATTCATTATCAGGGTATTTTTAGAACCAAACTTAGAGGGGTCAAATAATTTTTTTTTTAATTTCAGGGAGAGTTCCTCATTTCCACTAAATAGATAATGATGTTGTAGCAAATGCCATTAAGAAGATCATAATAATTTTCAAGGGGGCATTTCCAGGGGAGGGGGCAAAATGCCTCCCTAAAAATCCCTGACCATCATCACAATTATTATCATGGGAACCATGGAACCATGGCAACATTACATCAGTCAACATACTGTTTGTTATATTGCCCCGAGTGTAGACGAAGTGGCATGTGCTCTTTTAGGAACACCCTATAAGGATAATTGCTCTCTGTTCCATTCTAAATAAGGGAACAAAAAAATAAAAACCAAAAAAAAATATTGAAATAAATGAGAAACTTTAATTTTAAAAACTTACCACTAAATATTCATAGACTTCATTTGTTAGCTCATCTGAAATTTAAAAAAAATTGTAAAGCCAAATTATAAGAAAGAAATCAAACGGAGCATTAGCTAGAATAGAACCATGAGCAACTCAGTGCTTGCATGCTTTGCAAAATCAGAACAAATACACAGCTCAGTGAGTAGACTTTGTGATATGTCTGTGTGCAATCATACATTAGCAATTTCACATTTCTCGAAAAGATGGTAGTTTGCAAAGTCCTGAATGTGTAATGGCATCTTATCGCTTCAAAAGTACTGGCCCCGCCTACCTCCAGATAATGCTGGATTTGAGACCACTCCAAATGGTAGATATGGTATTTGGGCTCTAACGCTCGAAGGAATTAGCTGGGAGGAACAAAACAGAAAGAAAAATAAATTAGTCCTATAGTTGATTATAAGATTTATATCACTAAATTTGTTTTTAAGTTATATTTTATTAAACGATTAAACCATAAAACAACAACAATAATAGTTTAGACATCTTCACTCTATGCATACAGAGCAATATATCAGTGGTCAGCCAATTCCCTTATGAACCGAGTGGGAATAAGTGCCAGTAGCATCTGTACATTAGTAAACAGCATATAAAGCTGCTTTAATAAGGAATTAGATTCAACTGGAAATTTCTCCAATGCTCCTACAAAGAATGAATTGCTTCTGTACCTTACCTTGTACAAGTTAATAAACATGCTGGAGTTATAAGAGGCCATCCCGTGGTCAGAGGTGATGACAATATTGACGCAGTCTGAGATGTTCCTCTTCTTCAGTTCTCCCATCAGCAGTCTGATAGCTCCGTCCACTTCACCGAGAGCGAGCTTTATCTCTGAGGACTCTGGGCCATACATGTGTCCCACGTGGTCTGGCTCGTTGAAATAAAGGGCTATAAACTTCGGCCTGAAGGTAAAAGATGGAACGATAACTATGATTAAATGAGCTAATTTTTGCTCTAATTCCAGTATTCTAGAATAGGAAAAAAAAAAGGACTTTTTTACAAACTATAAAATTCACAATTAGTTTCTACCTAAGTGTTGACAAATTAAATGGCTACACCTGTGCCATAAATTAAAGCCAATGTAATTTTTTGTACAACAAAACCAGCAACAGTTCAAAGTAGTAACAATATTTTTAAAATGGGCTCTCTTGACCGACTAAGATTAACATCTAGTTTTAGTTAAAGTGTTGCCAGATAGCAGCTACTCAAGCGTCATGAATTAAAGCTAGAGTTTGTTATTTCACACCATAACTATGTAACACAATTTTGTACCGTTTCCAATAATTTATACAATGAATAAAATGTCTTCCTTTCACCAAGAAACTTACATAGAGTGTGCAGAGTAATATAATTGTTACATCTGTGTAATGAATTAAAGCCAAAGTTTTCTCTTTGTAATAAGAATAAAGCAACATAAGTTGAAGCCAAAACCAAAGCTTAAAAAAAAAAAAGAGCTCAACACATGTAACCAAATTGAAAGCTTAGATATCAGGCAGTCTTTGAACCACTGTTTGCTAACAGTTGAATGAAAGAATGATTGCTGTATCCCCCTACCTGCATGTGGTGAGAAGAAACTCTGAATGCTCTCCTGTAAGTCAGGCTAGTGTGTATTGGTGAAATAAATCAGGTGTAACTTGTGGTCCTATAACTCTCACCTTTTTTCTTTGGGAGAGTCTAACCAGTCCATTACAGTCTCAACTCTCACAGAAAATGGAACTGACCTAAGAAATACAAAATTACAAAGATAATCTCTATTACAGGCAGACAAATAATAGTGTTGTATGCACATTGTGCCAAAGAAATGCCAGCCAACACTTCTAAAACACCAACAATGCATGGAACCTGTTCTCATTGATAAATTAGGTGAGTAGATTACATTTTTAGCATCACAGTAGATACTTTCAGTGAACTAGAGCTCAGGTGAGCACTGGACTTATTCATTACAGCATGTTGGGCCAAGTGTATTGTGGTAATACAGGCTGGTCATTCCACATATGTGATTATACATGTGTTATAAGTACAATACATTCACTGTTATTTAAGCTAGGACGAATCTAGTTATTATTGTTCCTTTTAACATATCTACCATTAGTTAGTACAGCTTATTGGGGGGGGGGGGGAGGTTTGTTCTCTGTTACAGGATTCTCCAAAACTATTTAGGGTAAGTTTGTGAGTTCTTTTCTCTTCATCATTGTTGACTACATTTCTTTGAGCAAGTTAAAGACAATGTTAGTTACTAAGCTAGGCAACAATGGCCACTTCAATCCTCTATTATAAGCTAGTTATAAGTAAACCACAGTTACTATAAGATTTTGTGAGTTGAGTTGAATAATGACAACCATACATTGCTAAATCACAACTGGGAAGCTATATGAACCAGCTTCCCAGGGCTAGCTGTAAATACATAGTTATATAATATTATATAGGTGAATAAAAAACAGCTGGAATAAACTACAGTGTTTATATTAACTCAGGTTGGCTACACTGTTTAGGCTCCAACAAATGACAAAGTAAGATAGAAAGAGTATTTACCGTATAAAAGACAGACTAATTTGACGTAGACCCTCCACCAGTTGTTCTATATACTGATTGAGTAACTGAGCCAGAGAGTGGAAGAGAGAGAGAGAGAGAGGTGTGATACATGTACTTCAAAAGCTCTATAAAATTCCTTCCAAGAAAATTTGGTAAGGGTTGTAACATGCATAGTGTTGACACCACCTGCATTTATAATAGTCGTTCCATTATATCACTTACCCATCGTAATTCTCATATGTGTCTGGCCTTATACCTGTGAGAGGAAAAAATATATATATATATTATAATATTATATAATATAATATATATATTATATATATATAATATAAAGCAATAGTAAATAAGTAAATAGGAAACTAATTATAGTAAAACTCTACAAATTGAAATTAAGTACAGTGGGAAATCACATGCTCCAAATTCAGCTGCTTCACATGACCATTCATTTCTAAGCTCACATGACACAATGTTTGGATAATTAAAAATGTTAATTTTAAAATGTATGATATTTAATTTAACTAAAAGCAGAACCACTTGTAGATGTAGTCAAGCATAAAAAGTACAGTATACAGTACACACAGTAGCAATTCTGTTTGGTATGTATGTGTGTGTGTGTGTTATTAAGTTATTAACTCTTAATAGTCTAAGCATGTGTGAGATGAAACTAGAGGCAATGTTCTAAATCTTTGTTGACAACTTGATTAAAGAACTCTGACCTTTTATAGATGCTTCAGAGCCAGGCCAGAAATATGCTGCAGTGTGGAAATGATTCTTTGCAGCTGTGACCCATACCTGTGGTCAAACACACACACAAACATACACACACAAGGTGTTTGTTAATTAGATGTGTTTAAAGACAAAACATGCATGAGTAGACAAATACAAAACCCTTAATATGATGTTATGATGATATTGCATAAAAAGAGACTTTGCGAGAACTCTCTCAAGTGAGCCCGGTTAGCTCAGTTGGTAGAGCATCAGACTTTTAATCTGAGGGCCAAGGGTTCAAGTCCCTTATCGGGCGCATTACTTTTTTTTTTCCATTTTTTTTTAATTTTTTTTATACAAATTAGCTGGCTATCTTTTTACTGGTTCTCTACCACCTAGATATGCATAGTACGTGTGTGCATGCGCATGTGTGTGTGTGCGCATGTGTGTGTGTGTGCGCATGTGTGTGTGTGTGCGCATGTGTGTGCGCATGTGTGTATGCGTGTGTGTGTGTGCATGCGTGTGTGTGTGCATGCGTGTGTGTGTGCGTGTGTGTGTGCATGCGTGTGTGTGTGCGTGTGTGTGTGTGTGTGTGTATGTACATGGGTAAGTTGTGCATGTGGGTATGTGTGTGTGCATATGTGTGCAGCGCGATCTTGGCAACAGGGCTTTTTTTTTTCTCACCGGTTCTCCACCCCACCACTTGGACTGCAGTGAGCTGCGCTGAACAAAGATGAAAGTATCGTTGAGTTGACTGTCATAGAAGACATTGTTGACTATTCCATGAGACTCCGGATACAAACCCTACAACACACAACACAACTATATCATCATCATCATGCATGTATGTACGTATGTATGCATATATGTATGTATGCATGTCCGTGTATCTCATGAAACAGCGATGGTCCAGGTAGGACTTAGTGAGGAAAGGCCTGTTCTCCTGTGAGTTCCTAGCCCAGCTCTAGGAGCTTTGCTTGCACGGCTCACAGTGCCTACTTAGTGCACAGGCATCCTGGCTCTGCCAGGTGGGCGTGACCCGCTAGCGTAGCAAGAAGAATATGTATTTGCATGTGTGTGTGTGTGTGTGCATGTGTGTTTTTGCGTGTGCGTGTATATTACGCTATTTGTATTATGATGTATATAATATGTGCACTTCAATTAGTATCAGGGGTAACACAATTGAAAATCGGGGATATTTGTTTGTTTAAATATGTGTGGACGTGTGTATGCCATTTTGTACTTTGACCCTCGCTTTTTTTTGTGTTCGCTTCTTGGCTTTAGCGATCCCGTATCATCTAAGGAATTTAAATTGTTACCCCTTTGAATTAAGTAGTCTCTGAATACCACAGGACCTTAGGTCTTACCATTGGTCAAAGCTGTGCAACAATTCTTTAGAACGTAATGCTTTTTTTTTTCAAGTCGCAAAATGTTGGCGAGTGGTTACTATGATATTGAAAACCCTTTACCAGAAGTAATTTAAAAACTCTTCCCTTTTATTATAGCTGTGAGTGCTTGTTGTGAAAAGCTAACTGGTAATTCAGACGACAGAATAGCATTTATTGCAGAAGATGAAGATACCAGCACTCAGGAAATTATACAATTGAATTGAAGTTATTATAATGGTCACAATGCCTACGTACAGAAACGGACTGCGTGATTGTTTAGGAAATTTAGAAGTGTTTACCTCGTCATTTGAATTACTTGTGCACAGGCTCGCTCGCCATTTGTGCTCAAGCGCATGACTAGTTTATATGTACCTATACATATGTGTATGTATGTATGTATGTATGTATGTATGTATGCATGTAAGCATACTAGAAAATAGTTTCTATTGAAGTCATCAAAGAGAGCTATAGAAAATTAGCTAATGTGGTTTCCTATTGTGTTCAACTAATACTCCACAAGAAACAGTTGGCAAATATTGTTAATAGAAAAGGGTACACATATTCCCACAAGACATAGATATATCCCAAACTCAATAGTATGTGCTTCCCTGAATTATATGTGCATATGCACTAGTGAATATGTAAGTGTGTATTTGTGCATGTGTGAAGTGTGATGATGGCGACAGAAGAATTTATGTGACAACACACAACAGCCTTATGTACCATGTGCATGTGTGCATATGTATGTGTGTACATGTGTTGGCAACATAACAAGTATTGTGAACTCATGACATCTGTCTTGCGCAATGTATTGCATATGTGTGTGTGTGTGTGTGTGTGTGTGTGTGTGTGTGTTGGTATTCGGTGGCAAGTATGTATGTCTCTAGGATAATGTTCCATATTTATCTTCTGATAAAGATAGTCCGTGGGGGGGGGGGGGGGGGAGGGGGGGCATCCTGAAATAGTTGAGATACTAAAGAGTCATCTTGCATTAAACTCATTTTTTTGTCAGTTGTCTGTCTAGACACTGAGCAAGCCCTTCAGTCTTTACTCACCGCCATACATTCTGTAGTTATCTTTCACTTCAATTTAATTTAATATAAATAACAGCCAATTAAAAAGAATGAACATTGCTAATAACATGAGCATAAGTCATCAACTCCTAGTCACGATAAAATTATAATTGGTATGCCTCCCACATGCTTTTATCTAGCACCAACAGTGTTCACAACTGACCAATCTTCCCAAGAGCAGATCGACCACGAATATTAATTAGCTTCCAGCATACATCTGTCTTCTGTACAGTTGTACTACAGAGTTAAACCTTTCAAAATATATGGACGTTGCAAGCACTCCACACATATATAGGGCAAGGGCTAAGTAAATTTAATGACATCACATGAAACTTATAAAAATTATTAATTCAAGTATTGATATATTGCTATTGTTGTTGTTGCATTGTTGTTGTTGTTGTTGCTTTTACAGCATGCAAGACTTTAGCAAACACTGAAAACAAGCTCATATGTGGAACTAGCCCTAGCCCTTGCCCTAGCTGCTGTTACAAGGAGAGGCACACAAGAAACAGAATAAAACATTCTATATTCCCGTCTTTCTACTTACCCAAGCAGATACAAGATGAGCTTTGAGATAAATGTAAATGTAAATGGTGTTTCAGGTACAAGCACGCATTGGTCTGTGACCACCTGGCATTCAAAAAAAAAAAAAAAAAAAAAAAAAAGGACTGCACTAAATTTTGCCCACTTATATCACGAGACAAGAAATATTTTCACTCGTTTGCCAATAACAATATTCATTACATTGCCAATAACAATATTCATTACATTGTTGAGTTCATTTTTGTCTCCCAATGTAAGTAAATTAACTGCGCATTGGAATGAGGAGATGGCATCTAAAAATTCTCCAATTTATATATCGTGTTGCAAGCTGCATCTCCTAAAATGTACATATGGTTGCCAGATAAGTGTTGATGCTTATATTATGAGCCTTCTGGTTATGCTATACATTTTTACTGTGCTAACTAACTAATACTGGAATCCTGTAGAAGCCTTCCTGAGGTAGCCAGTGGTGAAATCCCAAAGCCATTCTTCAGTAAGGCTTTTGTCAATAAAGTAAAAAGCTACATAGCATGACTGTAACGAGTGTACAGAGGGTTTCCTGAGCTAAGAGTTAAGATGGTAGATAATTACTTGCCCAATGGCTTTTCACAAAAGAGAATAGATATCACCATAATTAAAAAACATTAATCTTAAATTTACTCTCTCTCTCTCTCTCTCTGACTGGTGAAAAGACAAATACATACAAAACTCAGTCTTCGCACAGATAGACATAGTAATAATGGTGGTATACAATAAATGCTTAATCCTCTTTATTCTGCATTACATATGCTAGTCATTATAACCCTAGAGAAAGTATCCCACAACGACCACTGCATACAAAGGCAGATCCAGCGCTATGACAGGGAGGGCCAATTAAGTTTAGGTCAAAAATGATTTGGACAATTTTATGAATAAATAGCATAAATTAGCATTATAAACTAATCTGCCTGAGTTGGTTTCCCTAGCATAATTCTATTTTTCAATTAACTTGGTTCCGATGGGGGGAGGGGCGGGGGCTCAGCCCCTCCCTCCCCACTGGGTCCTACCCAGAGATTCATACTAAAACTCACCGTGACGATGGAGTAATGATTGGGGAACGTCTTAGTGGGAAACGAACTCCTCATGAACTTTGCCCTCACTCCATTTGTGTCTGTACATTGACATGAAAACTATGAATTCTCTAGCATTGTGAATATGTTCATTAAAAGGCAATCGTCACAATATAGTGGACAATCCTGCTGACCCAGATCATTGTCAGATAGCCAGACTAGTATATAATGCTTTAACTATGTATAAGGAGATCAACTGAAGGATCACTGATTGTACGTAGTTACGAAATCTTGCCATCCATCATCTAGCACTTCATTCTATAGCAAATGACGAGTACTATGAACTTACAAAGGTCACGAAGGTTAGGAGTGACGTTGAGATTGAAGTAACTGGCCCGGAAGCCATCGAGAGACACCAGGAGCAGCGGAGGATCAGCGCTAGTAAAACAACATGTGAATATTAGCAAGAAACACAAAACACTAAAGTGTATAGATACATCTTGATGGAAGATTCAAGGGAACACTTCTATGGATTCTATGGATTTGTCTCTAGTACTCTCACAGCAAATTCTTGGTAAGTTATAAACTTGGCAACGTACCTATAAATTGCATACAATGACATGTATGGTATGTATGAGTCTGTAAAAGTCTACTGAGGCTTAACCCAATGCAATCTCTTTCCTGGCCTGTAGGGGAAACCGTAAGATACACACATGTCAGCCATTAGCTAACTGAAATTTCACAGGATTGCTGTTGGTCATTTTTTTTAACCAGTTTGAGTAATACTAAATTTATGCACACACACACACACACAAACACACACACACGCCTACTAACCATATTTCCTGAGTGATATTTCTGGAGCCATTTTCTAAACATGACTTACCTAAAATACCAAGTATACAAATATATATAATTCACACGCAGGCACGCATACACAAATATTAAATTTTTACTTTTAATTGCAAAGTGGCCGACAAGAATACCGGCACTAAAAGTGGCTGCAAATAGCAAGATAACTGCTGCCTGCGTGAAATTATATCATTATACTTAATGTGACACCCCTTACCGATCACTTACTATGCTAAATGTTGCACACCAGCATCGTCTTGAAGACAAGTTTCTACCGAAGGTGACCATATGACCCTAAACACATGCAAAACAATCGTAAATATTGCAGTCAAACCTTGTAGGTCATAAAAGTTAGGTTTTCATGCAAATACAGGTGTCTGTGGTAAAAGTGGACAAACTGTTCACGCTGGACTTTATAAAGGGATTAGTAGTTCACAATTATGTCTTTGTCAGAATGGATGCGAAATGTACTACGAATGAAGTTGTGTATATCATTTGACATAGCAGTGCCAATGTATTAGTTAAATCGAAATTTTATTAATTATTTATTTAGACCTGAATGCTTAACTTTTAAAGTTGGCCGGGTGGTTATTTTAGAGAGGATGAGGACGTGGAGCGATAACGCGCTTACAACTTGTCCCTATTTATTTTTACGGCAATGATAATAATTACCCTGTGAAATTTGGTAACAAGTCATACCCTTTACCTCCTCCTCCTATACCCCCCCCCCCCCCCCCCCCCCCTCCCCCCTCCCCTCCGGCCTCCCACCCTACCCCTCCACGAATAGCGCAAAAAATGGGGGTAAGTGGGGCTTTTCCATCCATTAATAGTTATTAGCCTATTGCTTTAGAGGAAAGGAAGGTCCCCTCCCCTTCTCCCACCTGCAACGCTCACCGTAGGCAACTGTTCATTTTCAACACTATATATAACTTCACTGTTGAAAATAAAACATTGATTGTACAATACCCAAAACCAACAAGAGAAGAAAAAACAACAACATCAATTATCTAATCCTCATCGTATAATCAGCTACTTCAGTTGAAAGTGTCCATAAAGGTGCACATGGTGGGAAAACTGCTTCAATGGAATCCCATCTCTCCCACTAACACACTCTGCTGGTAAGTTCATCCCTATTCCAAGCTAATCTGTAAAAACAATAAAATGGACACCGATTTCTATTCTTGTCTCATTCTGTTATGTTATTTTTTCAGTTCTTGCAAAATTGCACAAAATAAACACTAAACACAGTACCATCATTGCAGCAGGCTTTTTCTCCCACTTTTATTATGTACAGCAATATTTTAAAACAGTTCAGCCCTCTCCCCTTCAGACTTGCTGTCTCACCCACAACATGAAATTGCATTCAACCCTTCCCCCATGCCTCAACTTTCAGTCATGTCACTATAGAACCAAGCCAGGCATTTTTGTGTCTGTTTGTTTGCTATTAGCTGTTACTTTTAACCAAGACATAGCTCACAGTCTTCCAGCCTTACTTCATGATCTTCATGGCGTTCGCTGCTCTCCAGGAAAGGCCTGAGCTCCTAAAACAGTCAATTCCGACACTGTCTAGTGCTACAAACAAACGCTTACAAATGCGACTCACCTCACCGGCCATTATACAAACCTCCCAGTTTAGTACACAACTCTTAACTTAGTGCAACGCAGGCAGGCAGACAGACCGACCACGTAGAATAGCTCCTTACGTTATTTGTTTGTTTGTGGTAACGCACGCGTGTACATCATTTTGATGGAACCGCAAAGTTGATGGAATCGCAAAGTTGATGGAACCGCAAAGTTGATGGAACCGCAAAGTTGATGGAACCGCAAAGTTGATGGAACCGCAAAGTTGATGGAACCGCAAAGTTGATGACACTTTACCTAACTGGCGTCAGAATTTTATTACTGAATTTGAATTGAATTGCCATACAGAATTTGGTCTAGGCCTAATCACTAATCATTGTGAAATTGTTAAAACTGATCTAGGATTATTAGACAGTCCAATAGTCCAGTCCAGCATCATAGCTACAAATGATGGAGAAGAAAGCAGCATCGGGTAGTGGTGGACGATACCGAGTAGTTGGTATCGATACTTCGATACTAGGAAAGTGTCCGGTATCGATACCAGAGTGGTATCGAACAGACTTCGATACCAAATATTACTATTAGCCCTGCCCAGACAGAATATCGACCTTTACCGACATCTCATTATGGCCAACATTAACACACTTGGAAGGTGGTTAATTTAATGTGGTTAATTTAATGTGGTTAATCTCTAGCGGTTCCTTCCAGAGCTGAATAGAAATAAATGATAAATGATTTCTCCCCATTGGGATATGGGATATCAGGTACTATGGAATGTCAGCAGCTATTATGGGATATTAGCTACCGTGGGATACTAGCTATCATGGGATGCTGGATGGCTACCCTTTAAAATTATCTTGGGATCAATTTAAATTTAAAATTTAAAATTGCTGGAGGACAAACTTACAATAAAATGTTTAAAAAATTTGAAAATTTAGTGCTCTGTTCAGTTGATAGAATTTTAAATCAACTTTTATTTTATACCAACAATACTAATCAGATATGACAATGGAACAAAAAAAAAAGTAAGAAGTTATGGGATGTTAACACACACACAACACACACACATCACAGACACAGGGTCACACAGACCTATATCGATACCTATATCCAACTACTGTGTGGTAAAAATAAAAAAATAAAAATAAAAAGACAATAAATATACAAAAAGTTCAGTATAGTTTTGTATATTTATTGTCTTTGTATTTTTATTTTTTATTTTTACCACACAGTAGTTGGATATAGGTATCGATATAGAGGTATCGATACCGCCGATACCAGGTTCGAAAGTACTTGGTATCGCCGATATCGGAAACATAAATCCGGTATCGCCCACACCACACTAGAGCGCGGGCACTGCGCAAAAAGCAAAATTGCAAGGTGCGCGGGAATTAATATCTTGTGGAACCCTTTACCAACCACAAGAATTTTATTCGCGGCTGACTACATACACACTTTTTTTTCGGGACTGACGGTGAGTCTCAGTATAGCACTTTAGTACTCGGCTTGTGGTCAACTTGCTCCAACCAACATGGAGGAATCTAGTCCATTCTTGAAAGACGGTAGCGATGATGAAGAAGAAATTTCCACTTCCCTCTATAGCTTTTCTGGCGTAAGTAGCGTGCTGAAAAGGCTGCAGTGTGTAAAGGGGACCTGTTTAGCTACTAGCAAAAAAAAAAAAAGACTCCTTTTACAACTTGACTTGTAAAGCTCTAGCTAAGCAAATATGAGTTAATGTGTGTTAATTATTCTAGTGAGGTAGATAAGTTGGAGGTTGTTTTAGGTCAAGCTGCACAGCTGACATTAGCTATCATGAATTTTTAAAACCAACTGTCTTAGTTTTGTAATGTGTCTTGTAGAGAGGACATTCAACAGAGCACTCTGATAAGAAAGTTACACGACGGCGATGGTGCTTTGGAGTCATATTGGTAAGTTATCTTTCATATGTACTTTTATGCTGATGTTTCAGTCCTTGTTGTATCTTTTGTGCATGAGATTGTAAGATGTGTTAAGTGCAAGTACAAATGAGAGGAAGAATGGGAACAGTATTAGTGATGATGTGTAAGCTACTCAACTAATGGCCATCTCAAACCATGTTGAGGTTTTTAACTTACAATTGTGGCCAATATAATGTTTGGATAGAGTTCCAGCTTGTTCAGTATTTTAAAAAAATTCTTTTTAATTCAATAGTTGTATTTATCATCAAAGTCAAATGAAATTTAAGGACTACGATGTGTGTAATCTCTCAGACTTAGGCAACTTTGCCTTCAATTCCCTTAACTTGAGAAAATACAAATAGCGACTAAACCAAAAGATGAATATTTAGCTTTTTTTTGTACTGGATGCCCTACACACACTTATATCTCAGATAGATGTCATTCAAAACTGGAGAGACTGCCATCTTTGAGAAGTGCATGCACATTTGCATACATGCTGACCTGAAATCTTGTGAATTGCTATTATGTAGTTGTTTAGTGTAATTGTCATACTGTGCAAAGTCACACTCTCACAGCACACATGACAGACTGGCTGACACATGACAGACTGGCTGACACACAGCACATGACATACTGACTGACACATGACAGACTAACTGACTGACACATGACAGACTGGCTGACACACAGCACATGACAGACTGACACATGACAGACTAACTGACTGACACATGACACACGGCAGACTAACGGTTACATATCTGTGAAACAATTTTAAACCTAAATTTGATGCTTTGTTGTTGTGTCAAGGATGACTTAAATGAACTTGAAATTATTGAAATTACGACCTAGTGAAATACTACTGTACATTATTTAACTGAGAATACCTCAACTTCTAAAATAATCCACCAATCTCACAGTTAGGAGAGATAGCATTAATCTTAGGTTATTAGGTATGTCAATTCTGACCCTTTCTCTCTCCCACAGGTGGCGGTATTCACCCTGGTGTTGGTTCTATTTGGTGGTGGTGTGCTTGTTGGATATTTTGCCTTACCAGGTAAGACCGGCCAACCTTTAATATGGCGGGCAATGCTACATCTCAAACTTCGAAGGTGTCAATCGCAGGATTGAAAGCTGCTGTGAAAATGAATGGGAATGTGGTTGATTTCAAGGTTTTCTTTACCCCGCAGTAAGGAGTGAACAAGAAATTTTAAATAGCTTTGTGTTTTTCATCTGAAAACCTTTTTCCAAATTTCTTCTCCAAAAAATGTTGAACAATGATGGGTTAAGTTATAATTAACTAATATTGGCTGTTAAAAAGAGAAAATATTTGCTATTATTGTAAATATTTCAGGCGAGAATGACTGAATCAGTGATAACCCTAACTAAGTGGTTGGGGGTTATTGTGTTTGTACTTGGTCTGTGAGATTTGGTCACATGTCTGGATAGTGGCCGTGGGTGTGGTTATTCATAACAAGTCTTTAAACACAAGTTTTTTTGTTTCAATTCATCATTCCTCCCCCCCTTCTCCCCTCACTTGCAGTGAATTGCATATTTTAGGAGTAAAACTAGTGGTTTGCTTGAACACAAATGGCGAGCGAGCCTAAAACTACACTATTGTTAAACAATTGGTTTTAACTTCTAACACTCAAGCTACTAAAAAAAAGTCAAGCTTTTAAATTACGTATAATACAGTAAAGGCATTCAATGCCATAGTAACCACTCCCTGCAACTGTTTGAATTGGAAGAAGAAAGGGAAAAAAAGCAACAAATAACAAGTCTCGTTATTTAAACTTTTTCTTTGTGATATTCTTAGTAATAGTTGTAACGCTCAATACTTTCACACAACTCAACATACCTACACAAAACTTACCTTCGCAGTTAGTCTAGTGGACAATGAATATTCAAGTAAATACTGTTGAGTAGGGCTTATAGCTGTGAGAAATAGCGTATTAACTTACCAGCACCACTAAAGGAACTCCAGTAAGTTTTTGAGTTTTAACTGCACCCGCAAAAGAATTCAAAGCGGTAAACAATTCAATTTTTTTTGATTGGGTAATGATCGCTAAACCAGAGGATTCTGTTTAGTGAAGTTTGGGACGGGGTCGAACACAGAGCTAACACCAAAATACAAGAAGGTCAAAGTACAAAATGACATACGTACGTCCAAACATATATATATAAACTAGTGGTGTGCTTGAGCACAAATGGCGAGCGAGCCTGATAGTTAGATAACATAAAACTAAGTATTGTTACTATGTTTTAGCTTAATTAGTTTATTTCAGCAAACAAATACAAAATCACTCTCTTAACCAATGTTATTTGTAATTTTAGCCAACAAATATGGAATTACTACTTACCTCAATTTCCTGAGTATTGATAACTTCTGTAGTATCAAATTTAAGTTACTTTGACTATCTGAATTACCGTGAATTCTTGACAACAAGCTCTCACCTACAAATACAAAAGACCATCAATTTTAGCACACGAGTACAAAATTACTTTCTTACCTCATTGTCTCGAGCAGTGGTAACTTTTGTAGTACCAAATTTGAGCCAATCTGACTATTTGAATTTACCAGTCACTGTTGACAAGCTCTTAGCTACAAAAAAGAAAGGCCAGAGTTAATTTTGCATATTTAGCTAACAAATATTGAATTGCATACTTATCTCAGCTTCCCTCGAGAAGTAGTAGCTTCCTTAGCATTAATACTACGGCATTCTGACTACCAATGGCTCTAGACAACCAACAATCGGCACTCCGTATCCCCCCATAAAACGGCGAAGTTTTGAAATTAAGTCTGGAAAAGGGTCTTCAATGACATAGTAATCGGTCGAATCAACTTTTTGTTTCTTGAAAAGAAGCGTTTTCGCAGGAATTTTCTCACACTTCTGCGCTTAAGTATAAAGTAAGGCTAACTTAATGCTGTAGTTTCAGAATAAACTGGGGTCAAGCCTAAAGAGCCGTGTTTTTTGGAGAAAAAAGTTCCCCACGCGCGCGTTTAAAAGGGAATACGTACCATCCATACATACATACATATATATAACATATACCCAATTTTGCATTATCCACCCCTAATACTGTCTCGCTCGCCAACAAACAAACATCCCCGATTTTCAATTGTGTTACCCCTGAGAGTGTCTCACTCGCTTCGCTCGCTCGCCAATAGAGAATCCAGGAACAAGCTATTTTAATTTTTGATTGTTGTTTATGCAGGTAGAGGTGGTAAGGGGCATAATGGAGGCGGAGGCTCTGATGATGGCACGGGCAATATCACTGAGGAGATATGGTATGTTATATTATTAAGGACCTTTGTATAGAAGTATTAATGCATTTGCCTGGCATCTGCTCCACCTAAGAAGCTTGTAAGGAAAGTTGTTTTTAGAATACTGTACCATCCTATTATGAAGTAATGTAGTAATGTTTGGCTTGCAGAAAAGTTTCCCCTGCCTTTTTTTAATTTTATTTATTTATTTATTTTTTAATTAATTAATTTTTTTTTAAATTTCAAGTCTAGATGGGGTAAATGTAGGTCGAGGGACGCATCTAGGCCTGAGTTGTATAACTTCTATGCAATCTACATAGGAGGTGCCTTCTTGATTTGGGGGCACGTTGATCAAGGTCCTACTACAATAACAGTGTTTATAGTGCCACTAATGTGCACTGAAGGTGTGCATTGAAATGCTTCAGTGGCCTTCACCAAGGCCGTATCTCGGTTTCTGTGGTAACAGATTTTGGTGCTCTACGTGTGCGTATGTGTTGTAGTGCGGACCCCCCATTGCTGTTGATTTCACTGGATGGATTTCGCGAGTCATACTTTCAGCAGAGAGTCACTCCTACTTTAGAGAAACTGGGTGAGTTTCTCTGCATTGGCTGGTGTTTGTGTTAAAGCTCGGTTCTTGAGGTATGTCAACTATTTTATTTCATGCTATCCAGCTAAAGGTGGTGTGAGGTCAAAGTTCATGAGGAGTTCCTTTCCAACTGTGACTTTCCCCAACCATCACTCCATAGTTACGGTGGGTAAAGGGACTTCACCAGGTGATATTTTTTATGTGGCCTGATTAATTGTGTTTTGTGTGTTCATGCGTGTGGGTGTATGCATCATATGAACATGCATGGGACAATTTGTATAATGCAGGGCATGTATCCTGAATCTCATGGCGTCGTTGGCAACTATTTCTATGACAGCAATCTTAACGACTCGTTCAACATGTTCAATCCTAGAAGGCTGCAGTCCAAGTGGTGGGGCGGAGAACCGGTAAGGTGTTGAAATTGCTGACAAGGTGTAGTAGAGAGTAATACTGTTTCAAGCCAGTCATGATCATGGCAACTGTATATGATAGGTACTAGTTGTGCTGTGCAAATTTGATGACCCTTACCTAGTCCATTAGATGCATGCGTATAGAGGCACCAGTTGTATTTTGTTCAACATGTGATACAGGGAAAGACTATCTCATAGTGAAATATGTGGTGGATTATTGTGTAGAATAGATGGTTTATTAAAATGTATTGATTCCTGTTCTCCATGACTGACTGACTAGCTGGCTACCAGGCCTCAACTCTGCACTGTTAGAGTGATATATGAGCATTTATATCTATGCTGAACGTTTTCTTTGAAGAGTTGTGTAATGTAGGTGTTGGTATATCTGTGTAGCTGTATGGGTACCTCACAATCACATTTATGTGAAGGGGTGGAGTTTAATGTGGTTTTATGCATGTAATGGTGCGAAGTAGTTAGCTCGCACCACAGTTTTTTTTTAAAGGTACCTGCTACTGTACGTGTGTGGGTGTTTGTGTGTGTGTGTGTGTGTGTGTGTAGATCTGGATCACTGCAGTCAGAAGCAAGTTACGCTCTGCAAGTTATTTTTGGCCAGGTTCAGCAGTTAAGATACAGGGTGAGTCAGTTGGTAAAGGGTCGGTTAGTATGGTTAGTGCCGATGTGTTCATGTGATGATAAATTAAGAAATCCTTTGAGTTTTCAGCCATTGCTGGCTAGTACAGCCAAATCATCCAGAAGATCAGTTTAAAAAACATTACAGGATATACTCCACAGCATACACAACTCTCTCCCCCCACCTGCTGTTAGTCTTTTCTGTTGATGTTTATCATAATTTTGTGAACTCGCTTATTTCCCCTTCATACTAGTGTATGTGTTTGCATATTATTACAGGAGTTCAGCCCAGCTATTACGAGACATATGATCCGTAAGTGATTTTGTGGAAAAGTCTTAACAATTATGTTGTTGTTGTTTATATTGTTTATTTATTTTGTTATTATTGTTGCTTCAGTGAAATTCCTTTTCCACTGGGAGTGCAGCAAGTAATGGACTGGCTAGACTTACCCAAGAAAGATAGGTGTGTGTGTGTGTGTGTGTGTGTGTGTGTGTGTCTGTGTGTGTGTGTGTGTGTCTGTGTGTGGATGGTCGAGCCTTTCCAGAGCGACGCCTTGCCATAGTTATGGACCACTGATGTTCTGCTTTTAGACAAGTATATTTGCCACACTAGCAGGAGTTACGTACAGCAGAGTGATGTAGAAATGATACCACAAGTACTTGCATTCATATAGTGTAAGTACTAGCAAATGGTCAGTAACAAGTAGCAAGGTGTGACTGACGTGGTATTTTAGTGTTATAGCAAATGTTAAACAAAATGGTCTATGGGGATACTGAATCATCACATGGGGCAAGGGCAAGTGACCTTTCTTGTTCCCACACTTTTTGAGCAACCTTAAATCCCTAATTTTTACATTTTCAATGTTTTGTTGTTTTTTATTACTAGTTAGACTTACTTGTGTGCTTCTTGTGTGCTTCCATTTCATTGGGTACCCTAGCAAGCCTGGACCCTAGCAAGCCTGGACCCTAGCTAGCCTGGACCTAGCAAGCCTGGACCCTAGCAAGCCTGAACCCTAGCTAGCCTGAACCCTAGCTAGCCTGAACCCTAGCTAGCCTGGACCCTAGCAAGCCTGGACCACCCTAGCAAGTCTGGACCCTAGCTAGCCTGGACCCTAGCAAGCCTGGACCCTAGCTACTGGACAATATAACATGCTAGTATTTTGTTTCTTTGTTTTTATTAAATTGTTTGTTGTTTTGTTTACAGACCTCAGTTCATAGCCCTGTATTCAGACAATCCAGATGAAACAGGCCATGCCCACGGTCCAGAGTCCCCTCAGATGACCTCTGCCCTTTCAGAATTGGACGGCAGTCTCCGTGTTCTCATGTTTGAGCTGGAGAAGAGGAAGATCTTGGATTGTGTGAACATCATGGTGGTGTCAGATCACGGCATGGACCAGTACAACTCCAGCTTCCTAGTCGATATCAACCAAGTGAGGGGGCGGGTGGGGGCGGGGCAATGGGATAGTAGACTTGGTGATTGTTGGTTAGGTGGTTCGGGGAAGAGTAGGGCGAAATATTTGTGTGGAGTGTCATTTAAAAATATCAGATTTGTCAACTGACTGACAAGTGGTTACTTCACATAATACATTGTATTTAATTACTGAAATGATTCCTAAACCATAAATGCAGTTCAGAAATAAGCGTGTTTCACAGTTGTTGCTGTTGTTGTTGTTGTTGTTGTTGTTGTTGTTGTTGTTGTTTAGTTTATTCCACAATCTCTAAAGAAAAGCATTAGATACTTCCCTCTCGAGACGATTTCTATTCTTGAAGTGCCTGGAGGTATGTATTTATGGTAGGCATTGTATTGTACTGTATGCAATTGTACCACTGAATTTGGCAGTGGTTTTTGTCAACACACAGTAATTTCAATATAGATTAAAATTTGAAAAGTTAACATTAACGTATCACTGTGTTTCTCAACTACTATTAGAACTATAGACACCTTCTTTGTTTAATCTGGAAGTTTATGTCTTGGAAATCTTACTGTAATGTACACTAAGTTAAGTTTATGTCTTGGAAACCGTACTGTAATGTACACTAAGTTAAGTTTATGTCTTGGAAACCTTACTGTAATGTACACTAAGTTGCAGTGGTGAGGGTTTAAATTTAAGAGTTTATTGTTATGTTTTGGATTTAATTATCTATTTAGATGAGACATTGGTACAGCAGACCTATGAAGCATTAGCAGTAAGAGCTTATACGTGTCTTAAAATGAATATATACAATTATATATCTTCATGTATCTCTATGGCAACTGTTGTCATGGTGTGAATAGGAAGGACCAGCTCAAGGTTGGCCCTATAGAGTGTTCTCTAGCGACCGAATGCCACTACGCTTCCACGCTGGCGGACAAAATAAGCAGTACGTGTGAACCTGATTGTACGTGAAATGAACAATTAAACTATTTGTTTGTGTGTTTGAGTAATTTTAAGTCCTAGGTGTGAATTCCCAATACATTGTTGTTGTTGACATTTATTCTATAGGCGTTATGGGCAGCTGTATGCCATAGCAGATCTCCATGGATACATGTGAGTATTATCACCCAGTAGTATGTAGTTGACCTCACAGTACCCTAGAGATACTGAACTAGAACTTAACAGCAAGTAAAGAAATAGTTGGATCCTCTTAAACTGTTCAAAATTTGAAGACAATGAACCAAGACAGTAAGTATGCTAATAGTTTTAAAGGCAAGCCTGTGACAACCCATACCATATAAAGTGGGTACATATAGTACAATTGAATTCTGTCTAAGCTAGGACCCCACCTTTCATTATGTGTGCATGTGTAAGACTTAGTCACCAGATGTGTTTAATAAGGCTAGCTGTAGTTTGTTTTCTGTTTCATTCCAGGACAACCAATGTCTCTGAAACTCCGCCCCTCGGCAACCACGGGTTTGACAACCTGGCAGCTAACATGCATGTAAGGGCGAGAGTGATTTTAGCTGAAACTGAGTTTAGTGGGTGGGGATGGGGGAGGAGGATGATGACTGCGGATATGGTATGTATATGTATGCATGTGTCGATCTGCGTGGGTGGGTGCATGTTGTACAAGCAAACTTTGTATGAGATGCATTCTCTCTCTTTCATAGACTTTTTTAAACAATGAGTAAAAGAGGGCTGAGAAAGAAATTATGAAATTTTTGTATTAATTTTGACAAGGATTGAAAAACTTTTACTATACGAGGCAAATAAAACAACAATTATGTGAAGAAGGGGAAAAAGGCGAAAAAACCAAAGAATGTGCCTTGTGGTTGAATTATGAGTGGGTGGTAGAGAGTGTGATTAGGAAAGAGAGAGAATTAAACACGTGTGTATTATAGGTATGTGTATATACTAGTCAATGTGTGATTATGTGGGGTATTAAAGAAGCCGTGAGAGTGTGTATTGTATTGCAGGCAATCTTCATTGCCCATGGACCTTACTTCAAGAAGAACTACACAGCAGAAAGCTTTGAAAATATTCAGTTGTACTCTCTTATGTGCGGTAAGGGAGAAGATATCTGTATGGAATGTTTTCTATATTTTGCGGTGAAGTTATGACTTGTCCTTAAATAATGCTGTAATCTATATTAAAGAATTGGACACTAAGCCACATGTTTGGGATTTTTCCTTGACGAAAGTAAGATAAGCCTCCAGCCGTCTCTAAAAAAAAAAAGATTTTTTTATTTGATTGTCTGTTGAGCACAATATCTCAGCAAGCAGTGCTAATCAGCTCTGTGGGTCTAGAGTTGCTGGTGTATCCCAGCAAGCAGTGCTACTCAACTCTGTGGGTCTAGAGTTGCTGGTGTATCCCGGCAAGCAGTGCTACTCAACTCTGTGGGTCTAGAGTTGCTGGTGTATCCCGGCAAGCAGTGCTACTCAACTCTGTGGGTCTAGAGTTGCTGGTGTATCCCAGCAAGCAGTGCTACTCAACTCTGTGGGTCTAGAGTTGCTGGTGTATCCCAGCAAGCAGTGCTACTCAACTCTGTGGGTCTAGAGTTGCTGATGTATCCCGGCAAGCAGTGCTACTCAACTCTGTGGGTCTAGAGTTGCTGATGTATCCCGGCAAGCAGTGCTACTCAACTCTGTGGGTCTAGAGTTGCTGGTGTATCCCGGCAAGCAGTGCTACTCAACTCTGTGGGTCTAGAGTTGCTGGTGTATCCCGGCAAGCAGTGCTACTCAACTCTGTGGGTCTAGAGTTGCTGATGTATCCCAGCAAGCAGTGCTACTCAACTCTGTGGGTCTAGAGTTGCTGGTGTATCCCAGCAAGCAGTGCTACTCAACTCTGTGGGTCTAGAGTTGCTGGTGTATCTCAGAGAAGGAGGCCATAGTATTAATGTAGATTAAATACAGGAGTTATACATTGTTAGATTAAATCCAGGAGTTATACATAGGTTTAATTCCCTGCCAAGTTCATTCGCACTTTTCCCTTTATTATATAAGTGTCGTTTAGTTAGTTTCCATTTTCCCGTCTTTCTTACATAGATCTTCTTCGGATCACGCCGTCCCGTAACAATGGCAGTTATGGCGCTCTCCACCACATCCTAGACCCAACGTTTGCTGCCAAGCTACCCCACCCACGGTCCATGACACCTCTACCGGGCACGCTCAGAGAGTGCCCTTTACCACGGGGGGAGGAAGAACTGAGAAGGCGAAGTGTGTGTGGAGATTGTGTCTGTCGTGTTGAAGACACGTGTAACATTACAGACGAAGATATTTTGGATGCTAACAAGGACCTCCTAAATATTAGTGCTCAAGCAAGTGAGGTTTTTTGTTTGTTGTTGTTGTTTTTGTTTTTAGTTTGTTTTTGTTTTGTAGTTTGTTTTTGTTTTGTAGTTTGTTTTTGTTTTGTTTTTTGTAATGGTGCATTGAGATTCTTTTTTTTTTTTCAGATCACTTTACAGCATTATAATGTATGTGACTTTATGTGTTGTTAAGATTATCCAATAAACGTATGTTGTTGTTTGTTCTTAATATAATAGAATAGTGATAAAAGAGTAGGTATAAAAGTATATGATGTAAAGTATTAGAGTAATTTATGATGATTTCTGATTTTATAATTTTTTTATTAATTTTTTTTGCTTTTTTCAGAGAGTTTTTATGAAGCCTATCACCATCCTTGGGGTGCTCCCCGTGGTGGGTCTGGAGAGGGGGCGTGTCCTCTGTACCACAGGGAATACGTTAGCCTGTACAGCCACACCCTCAACCTTCCTCTGTGGTCTGGATACACTCTGGATCCCTCAGTAAGTCAGAGTGGTGAGCACGGCAGAAGAGCCGTAAGTTAAGTTGGTAAGTACATTCTAGACCTCCTGGTGGGGCTGATTTGGTGCCAAGTGTCTATTATTAAGCCAGCCATTATATTAGTTTTGCCTGCAATCAGAGTATAATATGTCGGAGATTTGTTATTGCTTTTGTTTTCGATATTTTTGTTTGCTGGGCGTGGCATCACTGCGATATCAATTCTGATCCCACAACATTTGACCGCGGTTGTCCTGGATTTATAGGTGTTATTTACAGGGTTAAGTTTTAATTAATAATATTATTGGCTGTTAGAATGAGAAAATTTGCTATTATTATATTTACAGATTTTGTCACAATTTTTTTTCTGTTACTATTTTTTAGTTTGTGGATGGTAATGCATCAGCTGATGACTGGTGTTGGAGGAACGACCCCAGACTGCCACTGTCTGCATCTCCCAACTGTTCCACAGACTCGTGGCTGGAACACTCAAACTCCACCCTCGTCCCCGCCCCCCTCCTCTTCCCTATGAACTCGTCAGATGATGTGGCTCTCTCCATGTCCCTGCGTACTAATATGGTTTATATGGATAGCGACTTTAGAGGTGAGAGATTATTGACATTTTGGTATATTATATATAAATATTATAATTTTTTTTTTTTTTTTTTTTTTTTTTTTTTTTTTTTAGTTGAGTTTTTTTTTAAGACTTGGAACCATTGAAGCTAATTTGCTCATTTACTACATGATTTTGCATCCTTTCATCACTGGAGAAAGGCAACTGGAATTGTAGAACTTAGTAAAAGTTAATCTCGTAAGCCAGACCCTTTACCTAATCGCTCCACTCGGAAGGGTCTGGTCAAATGCCCACGCCAATCTCTATCTGCTGGAATGTAGTGTTTAGCCGTGGGTTCATATAAACTTTGGGTGCACGAATAAAGCTTACCCGACCGCCCACGAATAGGAAGCTATACGGAAATACTCGTGAAGTAATCTACTTTTAATTACAAAACGACACCTTTCCCATGAGCTATGCATGATTTATATGGTAAAGTGTCAGAAAACTCAGTTGCTGTGTTCGATTAACAACCTCAACACATAGTCTGGCTTAGCCAACCCTTTACCTTTTATTATTGGGGACGGGGAAGGAAACTGGTCTGGGAACGCGGTAGTATCAAGTCTGTTTGAGCCGCCCGATTTCAGGTGGTGGTTGATTAAAAATATTTGAGGACAAATTGGCTCAATTAAAATAGCTGCTGTAGTAACTGAACACCCACGCGTTGAAGTTAGATGTGATTTTCGTGCAAGAAGAAGGCAATTCTGCCTTAGCGGTTATTGCAATTTGGATACATATGCTAGAAAGGACTTGCAGTTGAATGTTATCACTTCCTTTTTGTTGGACAATGTGTTTTCCCACACTTCCTACTTGCCATTGCTATTTCGGACTAGGCATTTATTTTTTGTATTGGCAATACCGTGCATGTTGCTGTCCAACCTAATCTAGCTAGGTTCATTGACATCCAGGAGTTTGTCTGTTCCTGCAGTAAATTGTAGCACTACAACTGAAAGTTAAATACAGCCTAATATTTCACTACGGGCGCGTGAGGTTTATAAAACCTAAATTGCGTGGTCTATTTTTAATGATCAAAATCCAAGAAAGCTTGGGTGTCAATGCTCTTCAGCCTGCAATATATATATATATATAATACTTATTACATGAGTCAGAGTGTGATATGGCAAAATATTTCACCCATTTTACGTGTGTGTGTAAGTGAATTCTTGCCATAGCTGTTCTTCAAGGAGCCAGTACATTAGTTCTTGTCAATCAACCCACAGTGACCTATAGAAATCATATGAATATTGCTCAGTTTCCACTACAATAATAATGCCCAACCAAATGGGTCTAGTGCTCACTAGAGCCGAGTTTCACCGATTTGGTAGTTGGGGGGGGGGGGGGGGGGGGGGGGGGGGGGGGGGAAGATGTATAAAGCAAACATCTTTGTTATTATACTGCGAAAACATTAAAATACGAAAGATGTTCAACTTGATAATAGCAAATTTTCTAAGGGAACAATGTTGGGATAGAAGTTGTATAAAGGTTTGTCTCGTTCTATAAGCCAATATTATGTTAATTAAAACTTAACCCGATATTTCGACTTCTTGCCGAAGTCCTCTTCAGGGGTCGGCAGTAAATGTCTCTCTGTAGTTTAAAAATCAAACTTGCTAATGGATAAAGTGTTTGATCACTCACCAGTAGCTACAGTGATGTTTATTTAATCACTTTTTAGATGGCCTGTGGCACTTGGTGATGTCACGTATTGGGGCGTGGTTTAGAACCTACAACACTCCTATGAATATTATTACTGGTGTGATACTGGATTCCAATAGAGATGGCATCAGAGATCGCGATTTTGACTATGAGGACAAGTTCATGGGCGTGGCTATCCCCACCCACTTCTATGTGGTGATAACGAGGTGTGGTGTTGGTGGGAGGAGTCTATCGTCATGTGCCGTGAAAGATTTGAGAGTATTGGGATTAATACTGCAACATCCTAAGGAGCTTGGGGTGAGTGGAAATGTGTGTGTGTGTGTGTGTGTGTGTGTGCTGTGTTCTCTCTAGGATTTTCAATCTAAGTGGTGCAAAAAAAAACAACGTGTATGTTATGTGGTTACGGGTAGGCATTTAATATATAGTGGTGCATGTGTTAGTGGAAAGGAAAGAAAGAAACTACAACAACAGCCATTAACCAAGCGATGCATAATGTCTTTATGCTAGCATCCAGGTGGTGCGGCACCACTCAAAAATACCCTAGAGAGAACACGCATCTGCATACATGTGGGTGTGGCTATTCATTTACAGGTGTCAATTAGACTGGCGTAAATCAGATCAGCTACGTACATATAACATGTGTGGTGATTTCATACAAGTTCGTATCTGGAAAGGATATTTATTTATTGTTTTTTTATTTTTTTATTATTATTATTTTTTTTTTTATTATTTTTATTTTTTTTTATTTTTTTATTTTTTTACACCATTGTTTTGTTGTTGTTTTATCAACTAATCATGTAGGATTTTTTTTTTTTCCTTGTAGGATTATCTATCCGATGAGAAGGTTCTCCATTACAGTGTGACTCCAGTGAGGGACATTGAGAGAGCCACTGGTGTGGACTTCTTCCACAACCTTTCTCCTGCTGACCAGAACACACTGGAACTCTCTCTTCTTGATGAACCTTGGATGTTTAACATGGAATAGACAAATAGTCATTGTCTTTTTAAGCTGCATTCATTTACAATACATGCTCAAAATTATTATTTGTAATAATGAAATTCATTTACAATACATGCTCAAAATTATTATTTGTAATGAAATAAGCGCGCCTTTGCCTCGCCCCCACACAGAGTTCTGTAGGTAAAGATCGCCAAAACAACGGTTATTGTCGCTTAACTGGAAAGAAAGAAGAGTCGAGATTAAGTGTAGTGGTCCGTGTTTCTACAGGTAGTAAAGAATGCTTGGGAGGGTAGTGTACGTCAGCAGAAGGGTCATCCGCTTTTCACCCTCCCAAGCGAAGGCCTGCTTTTGTGGCGGTGGTACCTTCCCCGAAAAACAGAGAAGTCGTAGTAGTCGGGGGGTAAGTAACGAGCAATATAGGAACCAATCTTTTCAAGACAGTATGCCTGTAGATATATGTCAGTAACAGAGGACGTTCACTCCATAATATTGGCCCAAAGTTATGGAAGGCAATTTCTCCAAGAAGACCTGTGCACTCGAGTCCAGGTATGTTGACTTTGCAAATCCTTCACATTTTCTAGAATAACTTGTATAGTAAAGTGAGACATTCCTACACGACCTTTGATGACATTAATTTGCTTATTCTCTGATTATTGTTGTTTTGTTGTTGTTATTGTTTTGACAGCTGTGTTGGGTAAGGTGATAGCATTCAACTTACCTGATGTAGGAGAAGGCATTCAGACTGTGGAGGTGAAGGAGTGGTGAGTTATGTCATGTTACAGTTCTCTTCTTGTAGTTATGTAATGTCAGTCGAGGCTTCAGCCTAGTCTTGTCACTTGTAATTCACACTCCTTGAGAACTAGATTAAACACTCAACTCATGACTCCTGTTTAGGATATCACAAACTTACCTTCAGGGTCTAATTCTTCCTTGTAGTATGGAGTCAGGGAAGGATCCAGAATGGCCCAGCCCTCCCCTCACCTCTCCAACTAAGTTTAATTTATCAACTTTAATTATTATTTTGTGCCCCTCTTGTCTGTGTGCATGTGTTGGTCAAGTTTTCACTCCAGAATACCCAGAAATTGTAAAAGTAAGACTGGATTAAAATGAGCAATTTGAGAATATCTGAAATCAAATAAAACTGAACTACAATAGAACTTCAGTTATCCTCACACGTTGGGGCTGAGGAGGTTCGGATAACTGAAATGTTACTGGACACCGTAGAAAATATATTATAAAAGCACTAATGAAGGGGTGTGGTCAAGCCATTCTTGGTGCCTGCACATGCTACTATTACATTTTGGGTGTTCAATTAACTGAAGTGTTCGTATATTTGAAGTTCGGATAACTGGAAGTTCTACTGTATTTTAGAAGTATATCATTGATGACGTGGTGATGACTTGTACTGTGTGAAATCCTAACTGTATCCTGTATGATTGTTTGCTAATCCTAGTTTATCTCTTTGCCTGTAGGTTGGTAAACGTGGGTGATACTGTCTCACTGGGGGACCCAGTGTGTGAGGCTCAGAGTGACAAGGTAAAGGGACAGCAATAATATATACTTCAATGTGGTACGATGGTTGATAGCGTTGAGGCATCCTAGTAATGCCAAACACTTGTAATTAAACAAGAAGCTTCGCAACAGCTTGGTGAGCTTGGAAGCTTCTCCAGCAGTGACAGTTAATTGATGTCGGCGAGTGTGAAGTGGCTAGAAGGGGAAGGCATGTAACTGTCAGATAACTAGTCTGGTGTGCTAATGGCAAGCTAGCTGTTCCTTCTGGTGTGCTAATGGCAAGCTAGCTGTTACTATTATGGCAATAGGAAGGTTTGATGGTATATAGGTTATTATAAAAATCATTTATAGTTTTGTTTGCACTTGAGATTTAAAAAAAAAAATTAGAACATTGGAAAAATCACAAATTTGTTGCCTAAGTATTTTCACAAGGGCCTAAGCACATGTGTAAATACAGCCAATTGGATAGGTAACATTCTCTGGTTTAAAATGAATAATAAATTATTGTCAATTTGTATGTTCATTTTGTACTGATCTTGTCTAATAGGAACACGTTTAAGTAAACAGGAATTTTGCTTAGGGCAGTATTTTCTAATATCGCCCTGTGGCACTCTCGTGAATACTGAGCCAACAAACTCATGATATTTATACCAAATGAAGCAAACAAATAGCATAATACTCTATTGCATACGTACCAACAATTGGATAGAATGTGTGCACCTGACAGTCTCTCTATTAGTTACACTACTCACCTATCTCAGACTAACCTAGTTCAGCTCTACTGATAGGGCCAAAGGCATGGAGTGTCTCCATAATGCAGTGTTATGATAACCTTTCAGCTTAATGCCTGCCTGTTCATTAGGTTCAGCTTAATGCCTGCCTGTTCTTTGTGTGTGCTCATAGCTGTGGAGTTGTATCTCAGACAGAAAATTACCGAATATTATAGTGGCATAATTTTATTTTATTTTTTTGTTTTTTTTTTGTTATTATTTTTGTCCAGTCTGCGGCAACGATTCACGTTCCGTACGACGGTGTGATCAAGCAGCTGATGTATGAAGTGGGAGACATTGCCACTCTGGGGAACCCACTGATCATGCTCGAGATAGACGGAGATGCTACGGGTAAGGACTGTATTAACTAACTTCATAGCCTGTCAACTCAAAGCTCTTTGCATGGTTAGGGCTTCTTCTTCTTTTTTTTTTTCCACTACTTCTTCTTTTGTAACTCTCCCTTCCACTGGAAATGTCTTCTTGCTGTTGTAGTCTATTGGAAGTGACTTTTGATGCTCTATTCTTCAAATGAATGTGGCTACATTCTGTCTCTGTTTCAATTGACTGTTTTTTTATTAGCTGAGATCTCAGCTCTTGACTTGCACTTATTTACCAATTCACAGGTGATGTAGAGTCTGTGGGTGATGATCCTTTACCTACTACTCCTCCCTCTAATGAAGGCATCCAAGTCCCCCCAGCCGTCAGGAAGCTCGCCACGGAGCACGCAATCGACCTCAGCCAGGTCAAAGGCACAGGCAAGAATGGCCGAGTGCTTAAAGAGGATGTGTTAAACTTTGTAAACTCGGCACCTTCTCGTCAAGCAACTAATGTGGGCATGCCCAGTAGGGTACCATCTGGTAAGGTGTTGGCAACTCCAGTGGTGCGTCACTTGGCTAAAGAGAGGGGGATCGACCTGAGTGATGTTCATGGCAGCGGTGAAGACGGCCGTGTACTGAAGGAAGACATTCTGGCCCACATGAGACAGCCGTCAGCCACTGCTGCTGGGGGTGTGTAGTGGGTGGAGTGTGGGTGTATCTTCAGGCTTGTTGATATTTCTATTTGTTGCTGTTGTAGCCACACCCAACGGCTCTGAAGGACGATAAAGTGGAACCAATCAAGGGATTTAGGGCAGTCATGGTGAAGACTATGGACAGATCAGGTAAAGGGTCATTTTCATTTCATATGACTTTTTCCATATTGACTTTAGGCTGCCAGTAAAGACAAAATCTATACAAAGTTCAGTAAAGTGTGTGTGTCGAGGTGGGAGGTGGTTGATTTGAAACTCTTATTTGAAATCCAGTCGCCAGTAATTTTATATAATTTATTCAACAAAAGATGATTGCTACTAACTTGAACAGGACAGCAGATATTATTGTAAGGGCATAATTTAGTAAAACAATATTTTAGTAAATTATGTTTTATAATTATTTTATTTTTATTTTTTAAGAAAGCCTGGGATATCTTGTACTTATTGACAAGAGAAGAGAACATTGTTTGGTTTTCTTAAATAGAATCACCTCATTGAGCAGATCAGAGTTAACTTTTAGATATAGCCAACAGCTTTTTTTTTTTTTTTTTTTTTTTTTTTTTTTTTTTTTTTTTTTTTTTTTTTTTTTTTTTTTTTTTTTCTTCAACTAGATGTTTGAGCATTAAAAAAATTTCTTTCACCAAGTGCCAATGACACTGATAGTGAGCAAAACAACTCAATAGTAGTGATGTCACGCCCCTGCAATAAACTTGCCAGAACCAAGCTGTCTAGTTGTGCAGCCATCTTCCTCTGTGTATGTGTGTTTGTATGTTCAGGTCAGATCCCCCAGTTTGGTTACTGTGACGAGATTGATATGTCCAGACTCGTCTCTCTCCGCACGTCGTTCAAGGATCAGCTGGAGGAGGAGGGGCTTCGATTCTCGTACATGCCGGTGCTGATCAAGGCCATCTCGCTGGCCCTCGTTGACTATCCCGTCATGAACGCTCACGTCAATGACGACTGCACTGCTATCACGTACAAGGCCGACCACAATATTGGAGTTGCCATGGATACACCTGAAGGATTGGTGGTACCAAACATCAAGCAAGTTCAGGTACATGGCAGCTGGTTTTTACTTGCTTTACATTGTGGTTAATTGTGTGGGTTTTTGTTTTGTTTTGTTTTTGTTTTTGCCAATTCTGTTCACTATGGTATTACGTGAGAAATTCTCATTGCTACAACATGTGTGTGTGTGTGTGTGTGTGTAGAATAAGTCCATATTGGAGGTGACTGCAGAGTTGAACAGACTCCATGACCTGGGTCTTCAAGGCAAGTTATCGCCAGCCGACATTGTAGGAGGAACTTTCTCTCTCTCTAATATAGGAGCAGTAAGTTCATCGTCTCTCTGTTGTTATGGTTGTTTTGTTGTTGTTGTTGTTGTTTTGTTGTGATTTTGCAAACATAAGTAGGCATATTACAGGAAACGATTTGTAGACCTGTAATTGAAATTTATAATTAGCACAGAACCCAGAATATCATGTATAAAATGGTATGATTATGTATTGAATCATGTGATGGATCATGTGACAATGCAGCTTCTGGCAAACTAACCACAGAATTGTGAAGTCGATTAAGGAATCTGGTATTAGTGACAATTAGTATTGCATGAGAACTAACTTCACTGTTACCCAGTCAACCATCCAATCAAATCAACAGCATAAAGGAGAAGATTTGCTCTCTTTTTTTTTTCTTTCTTTCTTTCTTCCTCTCTCTCTCTCCTTATACACCAGTGTTGAACATCTTCGAGATGAATTTCCCATTATTTGTTACTGTTCATAGCAAGTTTCCACCTTTTACATGGTAGTCTTTTTCTTTTCTTTTCTCACTTTCCATCATATATTATTTACATCTAAAAGTTTAAACTAGCACAAGATGGCTTCAAAATATTTCAGAATAAACACTTGCACTAAAAATTGCTAAATAGCTACACAACTTGTACTACATCAACTCCTATATGATGATTTGCTTCTATAGATTGGCGGCACCTATGCCAGGCCACTCCTACTTCCTCCCGAGGTGGCTATTGGTGCATTCGGTAAAGTATCTACTTTACCACGCTTCAACTCTGCCGGGGAGCTCTACTCGGCTCATGTGATGCAGGTCAGCTGGTCTGCCGATCACCGCGTGATCGACGGAGCGACTTGCGCACGGTTCTCCAACAAGTGGAAGTCTCTCGTAGAAGAACCTGCCTCCATGATAATGGACCTGCGATAGTAGCTTGTTGAGAAATAATTTCAATCGTTTTTATTTATAATTTCATACTTAGTGTTTTGTAATTATTATTATTGTTATTATAAACCACTCACCCAACAATATTTATTATTTTTAACTGGGCTTTTCTTGTGAAACAGAACACTTTATTATTATAAAATGGCAGGAAATACTTGTTGATTTGACTTGAGTGTATATCTGCTGTACACATGAAGATGAAAGAGGGTCTATTATAGGCTAACGTCATGTATTCATGAATAATTCACGAGCTGAGAAGCAGTAACTTAACTGAACGGTCAAGTGTTGTCACAGTGCCCTATTCTAATCTAATTTAAATGACTCTGTTAAGATCGGCCCAATCTGTAGGCTTGTTATATCAAACCTTTGTAAAAAATCAAATAGAATATGCCAAGGAGATGAACAAATATTACAAAATGAATTATTTCATGCCATCTATGAAAACCCAAACTGAACTTCTGCTATTTCTTTGTGGTTCACATTCATGTAGTCCAAAGGTCCCTCTTCCTCCTCGTTGACCAATGCTGAATCCTTGGACGCCATGGGAAGAGAGCAATATCCCTCACTTTGTCCCCCTCGGGTGTGACCCGCGCTTGAAAAAGTGAATGAAATATTATCAGAGAAGACGGAGTCACTCGAGAGGGAGCCGTTGTCTTCATCTGCTGGAATCTTCTCCACGATCGTTTGTTCGTCTTGAAACACTCTGGCATACCCGCTGCTGTTTATATCCGCAGTTCTATCTGATGAAAAAGGGTCGGTTGTGATGCCGTACATGTGTGAAAAGTTGTCGTGACTCATGTATCCGGAGGATTGCAGCTGCTCCGTCCCAGGAGCTCTCCAACCCATCGAGCTGTCCACACTCTGGGAGGCATAGCCTGAGGAGCTAGACTGACCTCCTGATAGTGTTCTGCTAAAGTTTAACTGTGATATCTGCGAGTTGGGCGTGTAGCTGTACTGGACAGACGGAAGGTTTGTCAAACTGGTTTCCATGGAGTCTGGTGAGCATGTGATCCATGTTGTCATAGAAACAGGAGCGGCAGTTATGTATTGGGTGGAATTCTCTGAAAAATTTGTCATACCAGATGTTTCACCATTGGACCGAGTTGAACTGGACTGAAGTAGGTTAGACGCCATATTGGACGGCATCCCACACAGCTGGCTGTCTTGCACATATCCGTCACCACTTCCTGCACAGCGTTCGTCCTGAATTTGTGTCGGATAGCTGGTCACACGTGGCGTGAATGTGCCGCTAGCGTGCGAACTATTATTACTGCTGTTAGTTTGTGTGTTAGTTTGTGCGCTGCTGTCCATCATTTCTTCTTCATCTTCATCAACTTCTTCGAGTAACTTGGAATTTTCAGAGCAAAACTTTTCGTCTGATTTCTTAGCTTTCTTTCTTTTCTTTCTTATTTTTTTCTTGGAACTATTAGGAGATGCACTTCTAGAAAGATGTCTGCCTTCTACAATGCCGCTGGAATCTGAGTCCACGTGCGATAACGAGTCTTTACTGTTGTAGTAGTCTTCATCGTCCATGACAAGTTCTTGTTCACTGCCGTCAGGACCTGCCAAGAACTTCCTCAAGATGAAGTTGTCCACGTATCCTTGTATGCTCGTGGCTTGAGACTGCGTCTCCATCCTGTCTTGCCTCGTTATGTCCACAGGATCCTCCATGTCATCTTCATACTGCAAGAACATAAGGTGGTGGGATTCAAGTGAGTTTGTGAGAGTGAATGGTTTTATAAATGGAGGTGAGAGAGGAAGCAGACCAGTGGGAGAGAGAGAGGGAGCAGACAAGAGGGAGGAAGGGAGGGAGCAGACAAGAGGGAGGAAGGGAGGGAGCAGACAAGAGGGAGGAAGGGAGGGAGCAGATGTGAGGAGAGAGGGAGCAGACAAGTGGAAGTGTGAAGGAGTAAGTGAAACCTTACTTTGTCCTGCAGTGGTGATAAGTTAGGATGGTGATTCTTTTTCTTTCTTCTCTTCTTCACAACACACATGACCAGTGCCACTCCCACCACCACCACCGCAGTTGCTATGGTTACAATCGTGACCACTATGTAGACTCCTAACGCAGAAGCAAGATGGTGATAATTAATTAAGACCAACTGAAATCCCTCAATGCAGTAAAGAGTCAAATTACAATTATTGAAATGAATTAGTTAACCCAAAAATACATGAATAAACAACAGCAATGAGCTTTTCTCAATGAGCTTTTCTCAATGACCAACCTTACCAGACGTGACATGCTTAAGTTTTATGTATCTGGACTTCCACAGTTGCTCCCATAAATACTATTTATAACCCGCTATAGACTTACTATTTTTAGAAGTGAGTTGTCTCCTATTCAAGACTCCGTCGGTGGGCGTCTCTTTACTAGTTGTAAATATGACGCCATTGACTGGGGAGCAGATGGTGTGGTTGCCACTGGTTACGAGTGTTCTGTAAACGTACGTTGTCTCTGGCGTCAGGCCATCGATGCTGACAATGCGATTATTGCCGACTTCTTTGCACTGAATTTCATCGCTCGTACCATTCGGGCAAGAGCTGCCCATCTCAGATGTCTTGTTCCAGCAAATTTTGAGACTATACATGGAATCAGTCCTTCTCAAGAGACAGTCCAGTCCTCGGCTGATGTTGAGCTGGAGCTGCACGTCTCTGGCACTCACACTGCTCACATGCAAACCTTCCACGTGAAGATCTCCTGGACAATAGAGACAAAGAGTAATAAATTAGCTAGCCCCTGTGTAATTGCTTTATTAGCATTATGTGCACCAGCTTATGATAATGTTTTTAATTAGACAGATTCCACTTTGCTCAGTCAACCTCATCTAAATTACTCCGCACGTGTCTAGATGTATGTACACGTGTGAGTTTATAATAGCTCTGCTAATTAATTATGTACTTGCAGAGGCTTACTTTCTGTTATACGAGATAAGGTAAAGGGTTGACTGTACGGTCCAGCGACATTTTTCCCGGAGTTAGAATAGGCCAGACTGACACTGTACGGCTGCCAGCATTCACCCAGTACCACGTCACATGTGTACGAGTGGGAGGAGTCAGGGGAGGAGCTGCAACTGCTGCCGTTGAGGCTGATTGGGGATGATGATATGATGCTGTTCGAAGATAAAGAGTAGTTGACCCATAGCTCAGCTTCTCTGCAAGACTGACGAGGAACCTGGGAGGAGGAAGAAGAGGAGAAGGAAGAACAAGTGAAGTGTGATTGGAGTAAACTGGCAACTACCATTTCTTCATAACAGAAAAGTGAAGAAAGGAAAGAACAAGATAATGTACAGTTGAGGAGGGAAAGCCCCTTAATAAAGGCAGCACTCAATCCGTCATGTGAGCATATTACTACTATTATTACTGCTATTATTATTACTGCTATTATTATTACTACTATTATTATTACTATTATTATTATTATTATTACTGCTGCTGCTACTACTACTATTGTCATTTGTGTAAGTGTTCTGGCAGCTGGTCACAGACAGAGCATATTAACTTGTGTAGAGTAGAACTTATAATAGCTACTTACTCTGAAGGAGACTTTGATGGTCTTTCCATCGGCTCCAACTCTGGTCACATGACTAACTGAGGGAGGTGTGGTTGGAGCTACAAAAGAAGAAACAAAAAATAATGACACAAAGACGTGAAGATTCCTCCCTGCCCAATACTTGATCCAGAGAGAATCTACCAGTAACGACCGGAACTGTATTAGGATAGGCCTCCCACATAGCTCTACTTAATAATACACAGACTGGATTGAAACTTTCTCACTTAAAGGGGTTTGGGGAAAAGCAAAGGAAAAATGTGAAAAAATCAAGTTGTCGCCAGGGAATGGAACCCATGAACCCTGGTTTTAGCCATCAATGTTCTAACCACTGAGCTACGACAACCCACGACTTCCAAGACCTTCATGTTTGTTTTTTATGAAGGGTCAGAACTTAATAATACACAGATTACAAGTGTGGTTCATTGTTCAAGACGTCCCTTGTACGATGTTTTGCTGTTGTTACCGTCATTGTTTTTTTGTTTTGTTTGTTTAATTCCCTATGGCAACAGTATATCTATAAGCTAGCACTTGTAAAGGGTTCAGTTTCTTCTGTCGTTGTTTTACCTGTAACCTTGCTGGTGAAGGAGACGGAGTCTGTTAGCGTCACTCCTTCTGGGTTGCTGTAAGTGATGGTCCAAAAGCATGAGGCACATGTCGGCACTGACACGTTCAGAATCTCCGTGTTGTCATAGAGATTGAGCGTCTACACAAATGCACGCACACAGAATTGGAAACAGATCATAATGTGCTTACACTCAAATTTTTACATAGATACACAAATATGTTTTTAGCTAACTGAAGTTCTTAGTGAATACCCAAAACATAATCTATCACTATTCCAACTGACAGAATAAACAGTACTTGGGGAGTTATCAACTTTATAATAAAGTTTGTAAATTAGTAATCTGCTACAAAAGCCAGCCATATTATTATGTTGCTGCTGTTTTTAACAGCAGTATTTGGCCTATAATCATTATAATCCAACTCAACTGGTGATAAATGCTAAAATTAATCGTTTACCCGATTATGGAGAATGGCCAGTCCGCCACAACTTAGAGACGTGCTACCATATACGAGCAATCCACTAATGACTGAGTAGGGCGCTGACCAATGGAAATCCAGAGGCCACGAGTCACCGTTCAAACTATTGTACGAGATGTTTCGTTGGCTGATAAAATCCTGAGGTATGGCCTCTATAAGATAAATAACAATAATAATTCATTAGCTAATATACTCAAAATATAATCTGCAGTCACACCAAAAATATAACCTTTTAAGGACAAAGTTCAACTACTGTAGTTATTTATGTTTTTATTTTTTGTTGTTGTTTTTGCGGTTTTGTTTCATTATTTCATCTTTTCTCACAATAACTGGGATGATAAACTCACCAAGATGTACTTGTATCTTGCAGGATCCTTCCTTCTGCAACGCAACAAATTCACTGGAAACTCCAGCGACATTCAGAGCAACCTCAACTAAAATGTAGCTGACCCTAGCGTCATTAACGATATCTTGAATGGGCAAGTCCACGCCTCCAACAGTGTGGGTGGTATCCGTTACGTAAGATATGTCGTTGCCAGAGTAACTGCACACTTTGACTGTCGGGTCTCTCTGCCGGTTAGCTGAGACTCTCACCGATACTGTCGCATTAATGGCCGCATAGACTTCCGGAAGGTTGAATCCTAGACCGTAGACAAGCTTGTACTGGGTGTCTCTGTTCATCTTATTCATGACAATGAGGTGGGTGGGTGGGCGTGGCTTACTCACTGGAATAATAACAACAACAAGACTATTAATAGTAGCTAATACTAAGCAGTAGTAATCATAATCATCATCATTTAGTAGTAGAAGTAGTAGTAGTAATAATAATAGTATGTACTGGTAATAATAATTAATAATAGTAATATTTATTGCATGAGTCAGCGTACAATATGGGGAGATATTTCACAAGCATGGTGTAAATACGCGTGAGAGTGAAATGTCATATCTATATTGCATGACGAGTGTAATAAATCGTTTATTGTACATTAGAAAACAGTAAGCGTTCAGAGGTAACTCCGTCATACTTCTGGAATTCAGTAGTCCAGAAATACTGGAGCTTTCAATATGCAGAGTTCAATATGGGAAAATATTGAACTCTTGCATGATATGGAAATATTGAAGGAAGGTATACATGTATAATAATGATGATAGTAGTAGTAATAATAATAATAATAACAATAATGATAATAATAATAATAATAATAATAATAATAATAATAATAATAATAATAATAATGATAATAATAATACTAATTTTATCTAATTTGATTTGTTATCAACCTTCTTATTTACTGTTCACGTGTCCTGTTGTCATTACTTACACACTATCACTGCGTCTGATGATATCCCAGCTTCATTGCTAGCAAAACACTGCACAGTGCCATTAGCCCCGCCTCTAAGTGCCAGCGTACTCCCATCCTTGCCAAGTCCCGGGTAATTGGCGGGAACCAGTTCACCTTGGATGTACCACGTGTACGAAACATGAAAGGCTGAGCTAGACGACGGCAAGCAAGTCAGATTGACGTCCCTGCCACGAGTGATGAGGTCTCCCCCGATCCTTAAAATGGTATTCTGAGAGGCAGAGATGTAGGTGCCAGTGGGCGGAGCTAGATAAATGAATGACATCATTCCTAATCATTAATTGCTCTAGCTAATCGACAGTAGAAATTGGCATGCCAATATGACAATCTAAAAAGTACATATGCACACAAATACATATGCACACAAATACATGTGCATACAGACACATGTGCATTGTATATACACATGTATGCATACACACATGCACACATACATGTACTTACAGACACATACATACAGTCTATTAAACCACTCACAGATGATGGTTAGATTTGCGCTGTGAAGCTCCCCGGATGCACCTCTGCACGAGTACACGCCCCCATCTTCCTCAGACACGTTAGAGAGGATGAGCACTTCTTGCACGATCAGCAACATCCCATTGTTGCCGCCGCCCAGCCGCTGCCCCGTCTGCATCACCATCCGATCATCCTTCCACCAAGTGACGTTGGAAAGCTGCTTGTAGTTGGTAAAGCAGTAGAAAGTGGCATTGCCTCCGACTACAACACTTTCACTCGTGGGCAACACCTGGGGAGGTGTTGACACGTCTAGGGATATCAATATGGCGGACGCAAGTTAGATCAACTAGATTTGCTAAATGTAGTAATAATTACTAATCAATAAAGGAGTTGAGAGTAAAAATGTCCTTATTAGCTGCACCAAACACAATCCCCTTCAATTTATACCCTTCATGATATCCCAATCCCCTCCTCATACCCCCTTTCAACAAATGAACGAGACATTAGAGTTCTAGGGCCATTCCAAGCTTCATAAGAATGTAATCTTCCAGAAATAGCAGCTGGCTTTTATTTAATGAATATAATTAATGGGACACCCCACAATAGTGTGTTACTATAGCTTAGTGCTAATAAGGACAGTGTTCCAAGCAATAGTTGTGAATATAATCAACTATGAATAGAGTCACCTACTCAGCAGCTGCAAGGTGAGCTGGCAATGCAGGCAGAATGAGGGGAAATCCATGAAGTTTGAAAGGGGGTGAGAGAAAAAGCCCAGCCGTAAAGTAAAATAAAAACATCGGTTGGTTTGTAACGTTAATTGGTCCTGCTAAAAATTGTAACTAATGAATTTCATTAAATTAATGGACCGCTAATTAAATATCACATGATTTAAACAAAAAAATCTGTAATTTTAAATTACTATAAGTACAATGTCACTAACAAGACGTTAAAATGGTATATAGCTATTGCTGATAGTGTGAAGTACATACCTTCAGACGTGGACATGATATTGAAGGTCCTGTTGAGAGGCTGATTGAAGAATTGCAGACCGGCCACGAAACATTTATACTGGACTGTATTCTCTCCTTTCTCCAAGGCAAAGTGACTAACAAGCATCCTCCACTTGTCCAGCCTGTGGTGTTTGGGATCTCCGTCGAGTATACGTGTGTTATTCCTCAGCCACCACACCGTCGCGCTGGATGGTAAGGGGTTGTTGGTCTGTGGTTCACACTCTAAAACAGTGAATCCATCAATGGGTAAAACCCTGGTTATTAAGGCACACTGAGATTGGTTGGTCAGCTCCTCGGATTTGTCTCTCCATCCATCAATTTCTATTTAAAAGAAGGACTGGCAGTAATTGGTGATAGGTCATGTTGTGTCACATAAATAAGCTAATAAAATACCGCATATTTAATGTCTTCAATCTATCTCAAAGAAACATGTAGCTTGCAATGTTTCGAGACAAGTTGAAAATAGTAGCTTCCTTGGTCAACTTGCACTTTGATTCAGCAGCCATTGGAGTGCGCTCATACCAACTCACACCCACTTTCAGTTGAAACTGCAAACTCTGAGGCTTTTACTGTGGGCAGGGATCTGCCCTCTGGCTAGCATAGGTACTGTGGTGGCACCAACAAAAAATAAAATAAAACAAAAAAAAAAAGTTGGGGGGAATCATAAAATGCTTGAGCCTCCTCCACTGGTAATATCTGGGCTGAAGGAATGCAACCAAAGCAACCAAAGACACCGCCCAACCACTTATAAACTCCCTAGATAAGACCTGCTTTGCAGGAACTACACCCTGAGTGTACACTGCTACTCTAGGGTGGGCCACATCAGCAAACAAATCTCTAATGCCGCCATTAGCTACTCCTGGGAAAAGCCTGGAGCTATTGTGTGGGTGGGTCGCCTGGAATCAGATGGCCTCCCCTATTCTGGTAACCTTTACTCTGATTCTGAGGACCTGGGTGACTTGGGAGTTCACTTCAAAGTAAAATAAACCTAAATTCCAGGGGGAAAAAAAAACAAAAAAAACATGATTTAATAATAGGCATCAGCTAAAATTGTTTATTCTTTTTTAATTTTTTTTATTGCACTGCATATCTCAATAATTATAATAATAGCAAATTTTCTAGCTCTAACAGCCAATATTCTTGGATTAAGTTTTAATTAACAATACTGGCTGTTAGAATGAGAAAATTTGCTATTATTATAATTATTTCAGCCGAATGACTGAATCATCTCAATAATTGTCCACAGGAATACTGTGCTATTGAACTCCGATGTAATGTAAGTAGCTCGAGTGTGTCAAAAACTATTCAGCAATGAGAACCATTTACAACAGTAGCTGTCATGTGCACTGAGCATGCCCAGTAACCAGTAATGTCAAATACACGATATAGCCATAGCATCACTTACAAACGTATAAATTATATAGATACAGTATTACAGAACAGAATGTACTGTGTATTCACTGGTAGATCAACTGCCTTTCTTACTTGGTAGCTCCAGAGTCACTGGGTTACTGACGACCGTTGCTAGGGAGTTGTTTTGCCCCACGTATTCCGCCCCCACAATGCAGCGATACACACCTTCTGTTGTCTCGCTGGCCACTATCTCTAGAGTGCTCCGATTGCGATGGATGACATCGCCGTTGAACTCCCAATGAAACTTGTACACGACGGACAGGCGTGAAGTGGTGGGTGGGGCCTCTTGGATGTTGCAAGTCAAACTAAGTAGAGAACCGTTCTCTTTCATAACGAGGCCCACAGGAGATACGAACACATGGGGAAGAGATGGCACAGAGAAAGGGACAATGCAAGGGCCAGCAAAGGGATCTGGGGCTACAGAACATAGTGGTGGTGTATCAGTGAACTAATACCACACCTACTGTGTGATGTGTGATGTATCCTTGCTTATGGCTGAGCTCACCAATGGAGTCCTGCCTGACTAGCAAGTCAAGCCTTACTTACCTTGGTTATACGGCGTGCAAGACGACGCGGCACATGCTGGTCCTAGAAGCACCATCAGCACGGAAGCCAGCGACAGATACTTCTTCCAGATACTCCGCGCAACTGCGTACATCCTCGAAGTCCTTGCAAATCAAGAGGTAGGAATGAATTCGCCAAACTTTGCGGCCGCCTCCTCGAACTATTCCAACTTTCTTCTTCAACTTGGGGAGGGCGACATCAGTAAGGCTACAGCAACTTATAAACTTTACTACAGCTAAACAAGGGGATTTATAAAGAATTTCGAAAAAGCGTTTCTACGGAATTGGAAGGCGGGGCTCATTAGCAGGTAAAAAAAAACAAAAAAAACATAACGGATCGATACACCCCGCATCTATTTTTGCTCGATAAAAATAGAGTGCAATTGTATAACAGATCAGGCCTAAAACACATCAGGCCTAAAACACATCAGGCCTAAAACACATCAGGCCTGAAACACATCAAGCCTAAAACACATCAGGCCTAAAACACATCAGGCCTAAAACACATCAGGCCTAAAACACATCAGGCCTAAAACACATCAGGCCTAAAACACATCAGGCCTAAATCACATCAAGCCTAAAACACGGATTTAACAGAGCTTAGCTCACTTCTTTTTTTTTAAACACATTGGTACCACAGGAACAAAAGTCACATAATTTTTTTTTCTACAGAGCATGCAGAAATTACAAAAATTTTGCTAAAAAATAAAACAAATGTCACCCAAGCAAGTAATAATAGCTACTAATGGTAGTGTGTGGTATCTACACAATCCAACATATGTAACTGATCCAGTAAAGCTAAAGAACCAGTGGAACCTCTCTACAAAGGGAGTCTATAATGCATTCTCCTGACTCCCAACAGCAGCCAACATGAATAGAACAAAATGATCTACAACGACAGAAATAACCTCTGAAAGCAGCCAAACTACTCTCTACAAGAATTAAAGGCTATTCTCCCCCCCCCCCCCCCCCCCCCCCCCCCCCCGAAGCACGGCCTTTGTAGAGAGGTTTCACTTTAGTGATCATATAGAAAGGTTTACTGAAGGTTATTTGCCATCCCATAACTTTTTTCTCCTCAAAATGACCGCTTTAATATGAAGGAGAAACAGCTATGTTGTCAACACCTACAAAACAAAAGCTCAGGCTTGTTGAGAAGGAAGAGTGTCATCCATAGCAACGCAGCACCAAAACTGAAAGCTGAGGGATTTTCTCATTATTTTGTGCAAGTTTGGCCAACCGTGAAAGAGAGACCACGCAGTGTTTTGCCTTTGCCTCCTTGTCTTTGTTATGGTTGGAGGACTATCATCATGAGAACCATCTCTTCCCCACATGTTCATGTTGAGCGACTTGAGATAAATACGGGGAATGCTCAGAAGAGACAACAAGGTCGGTAAACTTAGTAACCAACGACATCAAATGTACTGAAATACACACACAATATCATTTATTACATCCATTATTCACTCTTTAACAAAAAGAAAAAAATGTCCGCCATCTGTTAGGTTGACAAATATAATGATTATAACAATAGGAAATTTTTCTCTTTTTAACAGCTAATATTTTTAATTATGAGAATGACTGAATCATTGAAATAAATAATGGCTTTTTATTATTGAAAAAATTAAGCCTTTTATATTATATATTATCCTATATAATATATATGTTTTCGCCTGAAAGTATTTCTTGTTCAATATCATAGGCGATCTACATACAATTGTTACACCTTATCTAAAGAATGTAATGCAAAATCCACAATCATTCCAATTTCAAATTATTAAAAATGAATATTTTAGCTTTGATCAAAAAGGATCAGTTAGATTTGCTTCGAACCTGCTAAAAAGATTCTTTATTTATGAGATCTAAGGTATACAAACCATCAGGCTAACTTTTGGAATTAGCCATTTAATAGCATAAAGATCCACACTCAGTTGTTAGGGTTACACAATCAATTCATTGTACAGTATAAACACATAAAAATATATATCTGAATAAGTTATGATGATGATGACGATGATGATGATGGTGTAAAAGAGCTTATAAAAGGAGGGATAAAAAAAAAGGTTGATTGATGAAGTTTCCTGAAAGTGATATACGGAGTCACAAGTTATATTAACTGTCTAATATTCTCTCCACTTCATCCCAGTCTATATTGGACATGACACTCTCAGATGTCACGCTGGATCTCTCCCACTCTGGGCTTGCCTGCAAGCCACATGTAAACACACATGAAAGAACACAGACAATAATAATAGCAAAGTCATCACATAGTGACTTGAAACTATTCTATGTATCTGAAATAGAACACACACACACACACACACACACACACACACACATACACACACACACATCTCATTACTCAATGTACACTAACTTTGCTAGCAATTGCCTACAATACCACTGGGTGACTCTACATGATAATATGTGGGAGTATCTCCCATAATAATACATACTGCCAAATATGGGGGGCGGAGCACCCCATCATGGAGAGTACTGAGACAATCAAGGCCATTCAACACTTCTGTCAAGCACGAGATTTCAGGAGAGAAATAAATTTCTAAATTCTTAAATTTTGATAGCATTTCATTTAAAGTGAGAGTTTCGTGGAACAATTGATGGTATTCCTATGGGTACCCGAAGAAATTGATCACATATTCAATAAACCCTCTTCACACACACACACACACACACACACATTAATCACAAATACCAACCATGTACACACCCACTACTTCTGATGAAGCTGGATGATATTAAAGAATAGTTACTACAAAATAATTGGAAACTCATGCCAGCCTTTTAACACTGTCATTGTGCAGTACCTTCTCAAATGAAACTTGTAGTTTCCTTCCAGCTACTGGACCTCTGCCACTTCCAAAGCCGACATCTTTCTCATGAACTACACAAATAAACAAACATCATTCAATCCATTGATGAAGTGTGCATATAGTGCCACTAGCAAATTTCATGTATAGTTTTGTTTTAAACTGTTCTGTTTAGTTCTAATCCTATGGACCCACGCACCTTTAGGTTTGCCCGCTGTTGGGAGACTTCCTTTGGCTTTCTTTCCCCCCAATGTACGGGTAACACCAAGATGTTTCGTCCCAGATGAAGACGACAACCATTTTGCTGGAGTAAGGCTTCTTTTCGATGACATGGGATTATTATATTTGGCAGTTAGAGGAGTCCCTGAGACAGGCTTTGTGGAGACTATGGTAGTAGTGGCTTGCAGAGTTGCCACTGGCGGTCTGCCTCCTCCGGCAGAGGAACGAAGAACGGAGCCCTCACGTGAGTGAGGAGGAAATGACTTGGGCACATTAGCTTTCTGGGAGCTGATGATGTCTGCCATTAGTAGTTGGGCTTCTTCCAGCCTCTTCTGTCTGGCCTCTTTCAGAAAGCTAGTAGAACACAGAAGGACACAGTGGGTTAAGTATAATGGGTGCCACACCCTCTAATTGGGGGAAAGGGGTGGGAGGTACATGTGGGGAAGTAGAAGCATGATGAGGACTTTGGCAAGAAATCGAAATGTTGGGTAAGTTTTAATTAACATAATATTGGCGAGAAAATTTGCTATTATGATGACAATTACTTATGGAAAACTGGTATTCATTAATTTAAATTCTTCCGTAATTATTATGAAACAGAATACTACAAAAATAAGTTAAAAAATGAAATGCAGTAAATTATGACTCTCTATAAGTAATGGAAAACTATATAGTATAACTTCAGGGCTAATACACCGTTTATCTCGGGACATATGACTAGCAGCAAATTGAGTATGATCCGTGGATCAACTGGGAGAGAAAATTCCACCATTGCTCAGACCTAAACAGTAGTCATAATAGTAGCTATCAATTGTTTATTTTTAGTTCCTTTGTTCCTTACACCTTGTAAATAAATATGTGGGATTTAGATTTGCAAAATAAGTATAGGAATAAGAACAACCTATTCCGTGTTCCCAACAGACTCTTTTCCAATGGCTACACACACGCACACACACACACACACAGGCTCTCATTTTGTCCCTAACACACAAACAAATTTAATTCCAGTCAAACAGCAGACTGTACCAGGTCATACTGGAATCTGCACACCAGTGTAACACAGAACACACCCCCTACTCTGCCATCTTCTCTTCTTCCCACTCCCTCTATGCTCCCATCACACACACACACACACACACACACACACACACAGTGTCATGATAATAACTAAGTATTTGAACATACTTTTCAGAGCATTTCAGTCTTCTGGGAGAACTTGACTCTAATCTCATCTGAGTGAAAGAAACAAACACAACTGAAGCATACAAACAACAACAACAACAACAACAACAAAAATCTATCTAAATATGTACCTTCTTCCTATCCTTTGTTTCCATTTGAGTCTCCGGAGTCCTGCGGACTAATCTAGGAACATCATGTTGTTTCTCCACTCCTTCACCCACCACCCTTGCTTCTGATGAGCCCTTGAATGACTTGATGCCTCTGGGAAGCTTCGTTGATGGATCCTTTCTACTTGAGTGCTTCAAGTCAGTGAGTAAAATGCTGTCATCAACTTTGTCTTTGGTATAATACCGGCTAATGCTTACATCGTTTCTAATTTCTTCTTCCAATTCTTCTTCCAGAAGTATTTCGTGGTTTTCTCCTTCCCTTTGCTTGAATTTCTCATAGAGGTCAGCCACTTGGTGTGAGTTACTTGAGAGATGTGAGTCACATGACTGGTGGGAGTGGCCTCCTGCACTGGATACACTGGCGGTCTCCAACAGGCTGTCTGCATTGTCTCCAGTCAGCACGACCTCCTCAGAGGCTACAGTCAAGTGGTCTATAGTCTGCAGTATCTGTGGAGGATGGAGCTGATTAGAGATTTAATATGACATCAAATAAAGCACACAATGATGCACAAATTTGACACAGAAACAAGTTTTCAGTGGAAATAAGGCTATAGTTGAGAGCATCAAAAGCAATTGCAGAAATATAAAAGGAAAAAAATTATATCAGGCAACAATAAAAGGAAAAATAAAAACATTTAAAAAAAATAAAAAAAAGGAAGAAAGAAAGAAATGTACTTATTAGTTTACTGAATAAAAGGCTCTTCTTAAAAATGTAAAAATACAAAAATTCTAAGTTGGCTATAATGTATTCATTTAGAATATTATTGAGTGGCTAAGCCCAATTGCATTATATGACACCAGTCTTGCATTTTAAACGTAATTACTATAATTGCAAACATTAGACAAACGTCCCCATCATAATGTCTAGTAGTTTGATTACACATGCACACACATGCACATGTATTGATACCTTATTGGATCGTCTAAATCCACCGTCCATGGCCCTGACAGACTGGTGCAGAGCTCTGAGCTGTTCCTCCAACTGCAGGAACTTATCCATAGCCTCTTGCTTGCTCGTCCCTGACTTCATGTCCCTCAGAAGTAGCTCCACACTTAATACAATGCAAATGTCAATAAGTTATAAAACGAAATGATTTAATCTCACCTTAGCTTCTCACGCTCAAGTATGTCGCGAGAAGATTCAGAAGAATGAGGCAAAATATTCAAGTCTGACAAAGAAGATTCTGAAACATTCTGAGCAAATTCAAACCTATTTGCTTCCAAGGGTGCGTAATCTGACGCCTCCGTTGAAATGGGCGGTGATTCCAAAGAAGCATGCATCTCTATCACATCCTCAGTCCTACCACTGTGGTGTTGGCCAGAGCTATGCAGTCTCACTGCTTCTGTTAGTAAAGTTATGGTCTCAATCATTCCCTTCTGATCATTCTCTTCAGAATGAATTGATTCAGGTGAGGAAATGCGGGGGAATTGCAAAGATGGTTGCTGAAGAGGTGGCTGATCTCGGCTTGCCTCGATCCTAGACTCATAGACCACACCCTCTAGCGGCTTCGGACAGGAGGGTTTTAGCTGTTGCACAGAAATCTCGGAGCCGAGGATGATAGGCGATGCACTGAGTGGAGGTGATTCAGTGTGGCTGGAAGACTTGTCCTGAACGGAAGGAGGAGGTGGTGATGGCAGTTGTCGCTGGTGGCCCGGTGGGTCTGAGGGTGAGAAGAGTGCCAGTTGTGAGCTCTGTGGAGGTTGGCGAGGTATGATCACATGATCCGACGCCTCCACCGTGTGAATGACTTTGTCAGCTTGACCAGAAGATAATGAGCTACTCGGCCGACGGTCCGGTACCACAGTGGAATTGAGACCGGCTGAAGGTGTGACATCCTGGAAGTCCAGGGAAGCGGATGATGACATCAAACTGCTCATGCCTGAGGCTACGAGGTCGTGGCCGCTGTCCGGATGCTGAACCTGTTCACACATTAGACGAGTCTCTGTCTTTGTAATTTTCCCGTTGGGCTCACCCTCATTGCTCACAGCTGGCTCCTCCAAGTCTTGGCTGATTTTGTACACGTTCAATCGCCTCACTTCTAAGCTTGTCAAAGGTTCCAACATCTCGGGAAGGTCAGACACACCCCCAGACGAAGCTTCACATTTCTTGACCATACCCTTCAGAGTTGGTGTAAGCACCGGTGGCGATTCTGGTTCTTTAAGCTTCTTTGAGCTTTCTTGAGCACCTTTGAGCATTTTCTTCATACTTTTCTCTCCCTCAGACTGTGGCTTGAGCTCAGTGGTAAGAGTATCGTCTAAACTCAACCGTTCCTCATCTTCGCCTGCTTCGGTGAGAGTGCTGTCTGTGGGCGTGTCACAAGTATTTTCTTCCTCAAACGTGATTTCAGAACTACTGGTACTAATTCCACGCTTTACCATAGCTACAGATTGGGCAACAAGGTCTTGGTTCCTTGACGACGAGCCAACAGGTTTTTTGCTCTTGGACTTTGCCTTTTGAGACTTAGGCTTCTTCCTGCGTACCTCCGTGGGCGTTTCCTGCTTCACCAGATTCTCTGCAACACTCTGAGTTGGTTCAGAGAGTAGACTGGAAAGAGACGATATTGAAAGACTGCTCTCAAAATCGTCACCAGAAGCCTCAGCTTTCACAGGCTGTACTGGAGCCTCTGATTGGACATCACATTTCCTCGATTGTTTAGAAACGGGCGCCAGTTCCCCGGCAAACTGACCATCAGCGTGCAATCGAGGGGGCTGAGACGAGCTGGGTGTGGCTACATGAGATAATTCCCGTTGTTGCTGTTCAAGTAGCTGTTGTGGAGATACCAGAAGAGAAGCCAAGACCCTGGTGGGGTAAACCTCGGGCACTTGAAATAGCTGCGGGGGCTCAGGAGGAGGAGCGGGAGGAGGATTCAGCTGGGAACGGGTGGCAAAAGTGGGTGGAGCTTGAGATGGCATAGATCGAAGAGAGCTCGGAGGTTCTGATGGTAGGAATGGTAAGTGAACAGGGTTGCGGGAATGCGATGAAAAGCTAGGATGTGTCGAGAAGTCGGGAGGTAACAAAAAAGGGAATTTAACTTCCTGTTGACGCGTGGGAGGAGTGTGATGTGAGATTTGGTTAACAAGGGCAGGACGTTCCGTTGGATCAGGACTTTGACAAAATTCGTTAAACGAAAGTTTAAACATCTGGCTAGCAGACGCCTGCAGAAGTTGAGGTGCTTGGAGATGGTCGCCCCTCTGATTCTGGTTGCTATTTAACTGCAAGTTATTGTTGGCATCCTCACTAGCTGCGCTTCCCGGCAACGAGGTAGCCATTTGAGGGAGGCGAAAGATGGGTACTCCCAGGTTAGTCCCTCCGACAGTGGCACACCCCCCAGCACCAGCAGTGGGGTCACCCACCTGGATGTCCCCAGTCCTCCAAGCCGGCTTCATGGAGGAATCAAACCTCCTGAGGTTGTTCATGAGTTCAGGAAATATCTCCTCCAAACTTGGGTCAGCACCATATTCACTTTTGGAGATATTCTGAGCTGGACTTGGTTCCAGCAAGGGTAAGGGACGCCCTTCCACCACACTCCTAACTATCTTCTCTTCCATTACAGTATTGCCATCTCTTCCTTCCTTCTCTTGCTCGGTCTTTTCCCTTGATTCTTTCTCATCATAAATGGATTCCAGTACAGGTACAGTAGACTTGTCCTTCTCCTTCACAAGTCTCCTCTCCGCCCCATTACTACTTCTGGCTCTGAAAACTTCATTTCTTTCATCTTTCTTTGTTTTTGCTTTTGACTTTATGCATTTCTTTGCTCTCCTCACCATCTTATCCATGTTGGACAATGAGGAGGATAAAGGGGGAGTGGCACTGGAACTGGGTGAGTTGTTGGAGGTCTCTTCAGTGGCACTGGCAGGTAAAGGGTGCTCTTCTTCCGGGATACCGCTGGTAGAGGATTTAATTGAAGTTGAGGTGGAGTTTGAAGGTGATCCAGACTCACTGCTAATAGAGTTCCAGCCATTCTGTTGCTGCAATTCCCATAAAAACAAACAAACAACAACAACAACAACAACCGTTCTCATTTGCTGTTTTAACATAACATTCACATTACTCACTATAATACCACAAACTAGAATGTTATCCCAGACCTAGGAAGCTAGCTTCAATACAATTTCACGGCAAAAACAAATGACAAGTTGTAAGAGTCAAGTGATGTAAGTGTGATAAAAACAAGGATGCTTTTCTAAAGTACAAAATTAACACTTACTTGTACTGCGACACTTGTACACATATTTTTGTTGTGGTTCCCCCCAAAACGAATATTAAAACAAGGAATTCGATTATGTAAGTTTCTGCATTACCGTACAACTAGCAAGTACCCTGTCACTGTACGTACTAACTTTAACGAGTTAGGAATGGCAATAGCCTGAGGTATTTTTGTCCATCAATGTCAGTATCCTCTACCACTTGGCTTATAGCATGATCAGTCCACTTTATTCTCACTGACTGTCACTTGACCCGTTCATGAATACAACACACCACTGGCGTAGGGACTGACGACGCTTTACCAACCAACTCATGAATTATTCATGAATACAGACACCCTGTTGTCGTTACTGACAGACAAGCATACTGTTAGATAGACAATGGATTAATTGAGCCCATACAATAAGATGTGCATTGACGTTAATAATCCACAACTCTACCCCCCACCAACACCTCTCCCATCCCAACCTGTCCCCTGTATCAACCACCAGTAAGTAAATTTGGTATACCTCTGGTACCTTTCCATCAGATAGTTTGTCAGAGGGGAAAGGAATGCTATCCACAATAATGCCGGCCAATGCCTCAGATTCTCTGGACTCTTGTATCTTGGTAGATGTCAGCAAAGGCTTTGCTTTCTTCTCCTTGCTCTGTCTAAACTGCTTTTTTGACATCTTGGAATGCTTCTTCTGATACAAGTAAACAATAATGGTGCATAGTATCCAGTCATTAGCAGTAACATAACTAATATTCAAACTAATATCTTCCTATAGGCTTATATAAAGAAAAACAAAACAAAAACTAAACTTAGATTTATAACAACTACAATAATAGTATATAAGCACAGAGTATTTAAAGGCTACAATAATTTCAGTAAACGTTATTTGGGCATACATGTAATCCTGTCACAACAGAAATACATTAGGTGTGAAACTCTTGAGAAAAACAGACAATACAATAATAAGTTGGTACTTTTAATTGTATAAAACTTACACCAGGTCCTTTCTCATCCTGCTTCCCTGCAGAGATAGAGGTGATAATTCCTTCTTCACTTTCCAATGGAAATGGCTCTTCCTTCTTAGACTCATGAATTCTAGTGGAAGACAGCAATGGCTTCCCCTTGCTCGTCTTCTTGCCCAGGACTGTGGATTCTGTACGCCTTGATCTGAGCATCCTCATCAGTTCTGTGCGCTGCTTCTGAAATAACAAGAACTGTTTGACAGCACGTATCTCTTAGTTGTAATCTCACCCAGGCTTACCTGTAGAGCTGCTTTCACTTCTGAACGCACCACGGATGAAATGCTGTGTTGAAATATATCCACTTCAGCAGAGTTGAGTGAAGGCAAGGCAGGAGCTATGGATCCAGTTGGAATTGGAATTGATCCAGTTGGAATTGGAATTGATCCAGTTGACACGGGAATTGATCCAGTTGTCATTGGAATTGATTCACTTGACACTGGAATAGATCCAGTTGCCACTGGAACTGATGCAGTTGATAATGGAATCGAGCCATTTGTCATTGGAATTGGTCCAGTTGACATTGGAATGGGTCCAGTAGGTGTTGGTACAGGTCCAACTGACATTGAAGCTGCTGGTCCTGTTGGTGTTGAAACTGTTAGCCTGGTTGCTAATGGATGTGCAGATCCAGTTGAATTCTGAACTGTCGGTCCAGTAGAAGCAGAAACATCAGGTCCAGTTGACATTGCTGCTGTTTGCTCAGTTCCTACACACTCACCACCCACACCACCACCACCCACACCACCATCACTTTCCTCTGTCAGCTGCACATGAGCATTACATGTCTGAACAGAAGAGTCAGCAGTGGATAGTCGGCTGTGTGGAGCGTGTACTGCCTCCTGCCCCACCCCCACAGTCTTGACACTGGCAGTGCCTAAAGGGTTTCCATCTTGTACAAGCTCAGAGCTAGTCTGATTGCCTCTGTCCTCCTTATTAACAGCATGGGATGGAGAGAGGGTCAAATTCGGGCCTAAATTCAGAGTGTACGTCACAGAAGAAGGTCCTACAGGAAGCTGCAGCTGTTGCCGAGTTTGTTGAAGAACAGCCTGCGTTGGAAACAGTTCAATAGTTCCATTGGCAGAAGCTCCTTTGGAATCAAAAAGAACAGTATTGGAAGCAGGAACGGCTGAAGCATTCTTTGGCATTTCCAGAGAAGCCGAGAGATTAGAGGATTCAAATTTCATACCCGATTCTGGCAAACTACCGTGAATGTTTCTGTCTAATGGTGAACCAGGAATACCAGCTGCTGCATTGTCTGGCACTGGAGGCGTGGCTCGAATATGTCCTGCAACATTACTTGGAGTACGTGCTGCTCCTTCCGACAGTGTGGAGTTCTGAGTGATGGCCGTCAGAGTATCGTTGGGGGAGGGGCTGAGAGTGACCGTACCAGACTCGGTAAGGGTTGCCGTGAGAGATTCACTCAAGGTGAATTCAGTCACCGATTGGGTAAGGGTCTCTACACTGTCCTCTAATTCACGCAAGGGCGAGTTCCTTCCTAGCACTCTAGTCATAGCCCCACCCACTCCAGCCTCAGCCCCGCCCACGTGGATGGAACTGATATCCATGGCATTCTTCTGGTGCTCCAGTTTGGCCCTGGTTACAAAGTGATGACCATTACCTTCCGGGGGTAGGTGGGAGTGTCTCAAAGTGGATGAGAGTGGGAAATGATCGCTGGACTCCAACTCGTGGATGGACATCTTTTTACCTGGAACCTCACCATAGCTGTAATAATAATAATAATAATAATAAAATAATAATAATAATAATAATTAATTAGTATATGTAACAAAGAAATTATAAGTATATGTGTAGCCAATAAGAAGTGATGCAGCGTGGGAGGAGAATTAAACGCTGAATAGATTGTTTTCTGAGAAAATGACTAATAAAAGTTTTATATTTATCCTGTTGGAGCCTAAAGAAAAACGTGAAAAAGTTCTTCGGAAGTTTTAACAATGCAATGGGTTTAGCTCTATCCCGTTATGTGCAAAAGTATCGATGAACTAAACCCATATTATATGAGCGTGTGTGAAAACTTTCACAGATTTCAGACTCTTCAAGTCAACAGAAACAAGACTCTTCATCCACACACACCTACCTACATACCAAACCTACTGCACTTTCAATGTCTACAAGTAACAGGAAAAGATCAACAGATTCACAGCCACAACATTTACATCACAAACAACCACACAGTTTAGACTTGGAGTATCAGATGACATCTAGATTCTACTGATGTGAGCTTGTGTGAATTCACGCTGGTCAAAAACACACCCAAGTGTGACCCTTGTTGACCTTCAGTAAACCGAGCCTTTGTGGAAAACAACAACCAAATTCAAGCAATGGTTGACGCACACGTGCAATAGCACAACTATCAAATAGCAGAATACTTTGAAAAAAATCAGACATTTTCTCATTGGTAATTGTGATTGTCACGTCACTAAATAAAACGAGTGCAGCTGATGATTACGACACAAATATGAGCATAAATGTTGTCAGCCTTGTTTACTGACCTGTTTTACTTTAAAGACAACAACACTCATGCTGATTCAGAGTAGCAAGCAAGCTAGCCCAGACTAAAACGTTTTTCTATAAAAGAGACTTCATGTTATGACAAGCTAAACAACCTTCCTAACTAGCCTACTCTACACAGCAATGAGTCTCTATGACAAGTACTGTATCCACACAAAGCAACATTATTTATGAGACCTGAGAGTGCCTCTACACAACAACAACAACAACAACAACAACAACAACAACAGAGTGGTAGCCAATGCTAAGCCACTAACCTGGTGGTAGCATCCAGAGGGAATTCTCCAGATGAAGACAATGAGCTGACTCCCACTAGCTCTGCAGCAGACACATGTTCCCCACCACCACCATCATCACGTGACATGTGCCTCTGGTCTTCCTTACTCCCAGCTGTCTTCTCCTGCGCTGTCTCCTGATGTTTCCTGTCCTCCACTGACCGGATAGAGGAGTTGCTATTGACTGAAGGACTGCTTGCATCATTCTGACAGGGAAATAATAATAATAATAATAAATAATAGTAATAACAATGAATAATAATAATAAAATGATGATGATGATAATAATAGTAATAATAATAGCAAATAAAACACCTCATAAATATTGTACTATGATTTCAGTAGTATGTAAATCTCCTTTGTATTTTATTGAGTGCAGCTTTATTTTTTTTTTATGCTCACATTTTGATAACTACTTGTGCAACTTTTTTTTTGTATTTTTCCCCTTCCTGATGAGATACCCACAGTATTAAAATTAACAGCTTACCTGTTTAGAACCTTATATAAAGTTTACCAATGTGCATGACATCAAGGTCATCAAGACGACAATGATCGAACTTAATGACTGACTTGATTAGAATTCAACAATTACCTCTAATATTATCAGCACAAAAAAAACCACGCTAGAATATCACTCTCTTTATACTCACCATCAAAATACCATCCGGTACGGTCAAAAGATGGACATGGCCGCGCTCGTCTCTGGCCACACCCCCCAGCATGCGTGGAGTACCCGTACAATGAATGTCATCTTCCACTTGTGAGCTATCGACCAAGTCTGAGGACTTTGTCACAAGGTGTTCATCCTTCTCACCATGTTGCTGTCGAGATGTCCCATCAATACTCATCTGGTTCAGAGCACTGATAATGACAGGGGCAGAGAGGTTAATCCTCGTCGACAACGACCCCAATCGGCTTCTCCTACGTGCCATTTTTCTCATGCCCGCCTGGTGACCACCACTACTGCTTCCCTGGTCACTTTCTTTCGTCAGCAGCGGTGGTATTCTGGTCCAACGAATGAGACTATTGACGATTGGGTAAAGGATCATCGACGCAGATCCGCCTGTCGGGACAACAACTTTACGATCAAACAAGGTCATAGGAGAACTAGAAGCATGAACCGTCGACTGCCGGTGATTCTTCTGCAGAGGAAGGATCACAACTGCAAACAATTTGTCAAGGAAAGACAAATACTCCAAGTCGTGCTCAAACAGAAAACTGGTGATTTTGTAGTTAGAATCAACACGGCCACATTCATCGCCTGTTGAATCAACATGGCCGCATTCATAGCCTCCATCATGCATGCCATTAGGCAACACATCAAATAGTCCGTTACTTTCCCCTAATACTTCTCTTCGAACCGTCTGCACTAACTCACACTGGGACTCAAAGTGTTCCAAGAGACTAGGATCAGGAGAGGATCTCATCTGAGACAAGAGTTTCTTCACCTTGCTGTCTTTGTGCTGCTCTGGACCGGGAAATGAGTAGGCCACAATGTCCGCCAGGAAGTCACTGGCAGGAAGCTCCAAGAGGACGGTGATGAGGAGGTGCTGGATGCTGGGTGCCTGTGGGAGGAGTTTGGTGAATGGGAGGAGCCTGGCACTCCAGGAGGCTGCTTCTTTACCAATGTCGGACAAGTTGGACGGCTAACAAACACAAACAATAAACAAACAAAAATGTTCACAAGATTCTCCCAGTACGTTCAAATTAAATAAAGACCACCCACCGTTACTTAACTGTTCGTATGCAATATCAATCTTATTTTATAGACACATTAGAATAATTTGCACTTTCATAGGACATTTAGCAGTCCAAATGAATTAATGAGCGAGAGAAGCTAAGGGAGATAGCATTAGGGATGGATAACGAACCAATTGCCATTATTATCCAATATGATGTATGTATGTATAGGCTCTCCATGTAGCAGTTCATTACTCAAAGCACTTTAGTACCAATTTTGCCTGTGGATAAAATTTAAATTTTTTTTAAATTGTCTGTGCATCTGCTAACCAATCTGCTGTCACTCGACTCTGATGACAAAAGCAAGTGAAGTATAGCTACTTGAAATGTGTTATTATATACAATACACTTCACGCCCCATTTATTACAGTGCAGATCTTGTAATGTGTAGAGTAAATGCAGACGACACCAACACTGCAATCAGACACCATCATTATCACTAATGGCTAATATCCTTTCTATTCCTATGGTAAATTCCCCTCTTGTAAGACTACCCAGGAAGCAGTTATAGAAACAAGAATGCATACACTAACATAATTCCGCACACACACCAAAAATAAATAAAATATCATATTACAATGTACTAGTCAAGATAAAATCAATTTCAAGCACTTTCTCTTATTCCACACAAATGAGCATACACAATCCTCCATTTTCATCATGGATCTAACACTACGATGAGAACTGTTCTACCTAATCCTCACTTAAACACAACTTTCACTCACTAACTACACGTGCCTTATTGACAACACATTATATAGTTGACAATCTATTATGTGATAATACAGTACTACTTTACTTAACATTTTTGGTAGGTAGTTAATTGTGCAGCACGTACCCTATAAACTCACAAGTTCACTGCCAGCTCCCCATTGCCCTGGCTGTGACCCTTATTATTCCATTAATTATGCATGCCTACTTACCTGTTCAACTCTCACCCCATCAACATCAGCCGCAGCTCTAGGGACATAATTAATGGGGCGGGGCAATGCTCTCTCTCTTCTAGTTCTTCACCTGATCGTGTGCACTGTCATTCGCTCTGCACGTGGGGCCCCCTTGTTTGTATAACCTCACACCCCTTACCTGACTGACCCCTTACCCAACCGACCACTGCTGGTACTCTGCCTGGTATTAGCCCCGCACAGCCTACTGCTAAGCTGCCAATAATAAAATAATTTATTGTGTACTGAATTGGTCTATTGAGTGCCTTTACGTAGAAAATGTATTGATGGAAAGTATCGTACGCCCGTGAAGTACATAGCAATTTTCAGGGAAGGCAAAAAAACTTTTTCAGCAGGGGGTAAAATGTCGCCCTAAAAAAATCCCTGCCAAACATCTGAAGTATCAGTAGCTCATAATATTTTTTAACTAGTATGCTGGTAAAAGAATGAACACATTTATATTGAATCAGACACACCCACAGATGAACATACATACCTCCTGGTGGAGTGAGGGCTGCAGTTTCCTAGTGAGGCAGTTGACAGAATCTCTCACATGAAGCAACCACAGCAAACCACACAACCTCTGGAATACTGCACACAGAGTCTGCACAGTGGCACTCATGGCATCTGGGAAGGAGGCAGGGAGGGGGTGGGGCAGGAGGACGGGAAGGAGGAAGGGAGGGGGCAGTGAAGGGGGGGTGAAGGAAAATAGATGTGCTTACATCTTCTTTGTACTACATAAATCTTCATATCACAATTGGTAACTGCATGCTACAATGGCACCTTGTCTGACCAGACAATCCAAAACTTTTAAATGATTACGATAATATAAAATAAATAAATAAATCATAACAAAGCTCCTCATTGATAACTGACGCTTAAAGTAACACATAAAATGGCTAACCGTATTTCCCCATACTGAGCTTCTTCAGATAGCTAGGCTCATGTCTTTTTTCAGATTTAGCCGCTGGCACTTGTAGAGCTTCCTTGGTCTGCTCAGACATTCGTTTAGAGAGGAGATACGCTGAGTACCAGTGGGCGCAATGCAACAGGCAGCCACTCGATCTGAGCACGAGCAGAAGACGCTGGATGGTTACCGTGACGCAGTGACGAAGATGGTACTCCTCCGGACACTGCACGTATTCCTGAATGTGGAATTATACGACAGAATGGAATGTGAGTCTACAGACTAGGAAATATATTATACTTGTACAATAACTAAAATAGGCACTGCCTTCATCGTATGTGTGCACCCATAGAAGGTGAATAGGAAAAACATTTTTTTTTAAATCATTGGTTTGAAATAATATAATTGAATTGTTTTAATTATCGGTACTTGTACATTCTGAAATGCCAATTAAAAAAATTACGCAATAATTTTATCACACTAGAAAGAGCGACAGTAATTACTCGAGCAGTTTTAAATTGGGGACAAGTACATTTCTCTAAAGCACACCTCACCTCTTTGGTAATGGCAGGCTGGACACAGTAAAGAGGAGGGGCTGGGAGCTGGTAACCAGGAGCAACCTTCACACCTAGATTAAAACACTCCTCTGCCAGATCACTCAGGCAGCAACCACAAGCCGACACAATGACAGCCTCCATTTTCATCGTAGCGAACATTCTAAACGTCTCCCTCAAATAGCTCTCCCCATTCTTGAGTAAAGAAGCACCAGGACTTCCAATACTTGTGTTGTGATACACTTTACGAAATTTATCCACACTAAATTTTCTATGAACGGTTGCAAGTATCTTGAGAGTGTTAACGAGTCCTAATTGGTGTGATTTTCCCACCAAGCTAACATCCAAAGTGTCTCGTGAGGTAACCTTGTTATATAGTGAGTGGGCAGAGGCTAAAACAAAGCCTTTCCTCCAATCTTCTACCGCCAAGACAAACTCACAAGCCTCCTCCCACTTCCCGGCCAGCAGAAGGCACCCCAAGGTCTTCTCCATCATCCAGATCTCTCCTGCACTATCTTGTCTGAGACTCTCGGTAACTCTAGCTCGAGACAGCTCCCTCGTCTGAGATGATGACGACCCAGGTTGATCACAGCGGCGAGACAAGGTGAGTTTCTTGTTAGTGAAATAGGCAGCCATGAACTGTCCAAAGATTCCCAGCAGCTCTTTGTCCGCATCAGACGCGACTTTCAGAAGTCTGACATTGAAATCACCTGAACGGGTCCAAACCCCCGCCTCCTCTGACGCCCAATCTTCGTCAGCTTGGGGTGGAAGTTCAAACAAACCTCTGGATTTAGAAACTACCGTGCCATCGGAGATGGACTCCATGCAGCTATTGGCCAGCTCCACCGCAGCAAGAACGTCGTAATTGACGAGGTAGTCCAGCAGCTTGCCAACCTTGTCACCCTCCTTTTCATAAAGGTAAGTGAGCGGCTTGTTCGTTGCCTTGCTCGTCCTACAATCTGCAAGTGAAAGTTGTCCCTCACCGCCAAACTGGGCCAGAAGATTGCGTATGTACGCCTGCAGAGCCCTGAGAGTGCCACAGGCATTCTTAGTGCTGTTACTTATATTCTGAGACATTGTCTTCCTGCTCAGCTGTGGAGCTTGATGACTTCTATCTCCCGGCAAATACCCGGCAGTGGCAGAGAGACTCCTGCAGAGGACCATGTCTTTCCACAAGAGGGAAATAAGCTTATGAGCCATGTTCAAAGAGGAGCTAAGGTACAGGATGCAGTTGGATGAGGGTTGCAAGGGTAGGTGGGTGGAGCTTGACAGCTGTGAAGTACCTGAAGGTGCCGGTGACACTTGAATAATGGATGGGTAGACGTCGTAAGTGGATAAAAGAACTAAAATGACATCTTCCAAGAGGCTGGAGAAGTCGAGCATGCCTTTCCCAATGACATCCGCATACTCAAGCACGGAAGTGACGGTTAGAAGGCCCTGGTCCATACCCTTGAAGTCTAAATGCCTCTTAAACCAGCCGGAGAGAAACCCACTCAAAATCACATTGGCTGTGGAAAGAGAGAGCTGGCTGTTAGCCTTCACGAAAGTATCCTGGCCCAGCAGCTTCAGGAGAGCTCTGGTGAAATCCAGCGTCAAGACGAGCATCTCTGAAGGTGTGGAGAAGTTCGAAAAAGCGCTGAGGAAGCTAGCCTGAGAGAGAACATTGGACACTGTAGACAGGAACACGGACGAGAGACGTGCTAATTCTCCTTTGCATTCTTCAGCTTGGCTGTGAGTGGGAGAGAGGGCGCTTGGCCACGCCCCTCGACACGGGACGAAGGGATCACATGTCAAAAGCAGGCCTGCTACAGACTGAAGCTGCAAGAGAGCCTGTTGAAGGGTATTATCCCTTCTTTGGATTTGGCCAGCTCCAGAAGTTGGAACATCTCCTCGAGTACCTTCACTGGCAAATTCAATGCGTCCAGTTTCCAAGTTCTTTAAATACTTGTCCAAGAAACCCTCACCACTTTGTTTTCTTTTCTTCTGCCACGCTGAATGCTCTGAATGCCTCCTCGGTGAAAACCCTTTACACTTCGAGAAGTCTTCCTCAGAGCCCAAACTAGATGCTAACTCACGGAAATCAAGTCCAGAAGAATCCGAGAATCCACGACAATCGTCTTCAACCCTTTCCTCCTCGCCACTTGGAGAGCAACCTTTTGCATCCAGATCCAAGTACGTCCTGGCCTCACTGAGCAAGGAACTCACGGAAGCAGACAAGCTTTGCTCGGGAGCGATTTCCATGAGTGTGAAGTGATAGCCGTCGGAACAGACCAGTAGCGGAAGACTTGGATGACAGGACAACGAGAATCGCTGACGCAGCCTGTCTCTTTCAGAACTCTCTGAGTTCTCATGATCTGTGATAAGTTTCTTTGACGGACCCCTAACATTAAAAAAAATTTTAAAAAATAAAAAAAAATATATATATATATGTGACCGTCTACAGGAAAATCGGGCACAACGCGGCCCCGACGAAATTTTTTTTGTTTGCACTTACAGACTCCTCGGCAAGCAGATATTAAGCTCTCCAAGTTTTATCGCCGTAGCTTTAGCCATTCCCGCTATATATCGCCTAACCGTTCCCTTCGTTAGGCTTATTTAATACAATTTTTAAGAACTAAATCGATCTTTTTGCGACTTCTACGCATGCCGCGTTGTGCCCGATTTTCCCGTAGACGGTCACATATATATATATAACAATAATAGTAAACAACTAAATTAATCTAGACTAAGTTATTATGTGAACCCTGTGTGTGTGTGTGTGTGTGTGTGTGTGTGTGTGTGTGTCTGGGGGGCCTTGGTGTCCACTTAATGTACATACCCCCAACCTTAAGTCGAGCTAGAGTATTCAACTTGTACCCTATAACTAGAGGGACACGTGACCCTCCATGGGCAGTTGTAAGACAAGACAGGACAGGTGTGTGTGTGTGTGTCTGTCAAACTAACGTGATGGTAACGAGAGGGTGAAGGGGGAGGAAGTAATGAGGTCCACGATCCACACCACACCCATGGCTGAGTAGCAACACAGGTGGGCCAAATCTGGAAAGGATCATCAAGCTTCCACGCTTGTTCATGCACGCTAGGAATAGCCCGTCTGCAGTCCAGCTCACAGATGTAATCCAGAATGTTCTACAGCAATTAGAAGGCAATCATTGTATAAAAAACACACCAGTAGTAACAACCCACCTTCCTACCCAAGACTGATCAGGCTGTTGGTAGACGTTGACCGATATCCCCACCTGATTCAGAGGGGAAAAGAAGTTCACCTTCGTCCTGCTGGCTCTCGCCTTGTTCATTACGATCGCACAAAGATCCCCCGCCGGCGACAACCGATAAACGTACGTGCCATGACCACTGTGAGTAGGAGTGTCTTCAGCGGAGAAAGCGACGGTGCCCCACGACACACTAAAAGGGGGAGGCTCTGTCCAACGCGCTCCAAATTGAGTAGCACTACCTGCGGCCGCCATTTTACCACCGATGGTGACGTCTCTGCTACTTCCGCCAATGTTTCCTCTGTAGTGCAGTCCGCCGTTACACCCAAACTGCATCTTGTCGTCCTGGAAGAGCTGCAGAGGAAACAAGATGGAACCTTCCTCTTCTTTGAAATGGTTGGTGTGCTGTGAGTAAAACTTGGCAGTGGTGCTAGCCCAGTTGATGACACAATGAGTGACAGTGGTCTCCTCCGTGTCAGAGTTCGTGTAGACTAGACCACAGATGGCTATCTCTTCCAGCACCTGTGGGTTACATAGGGGGAGAAAGACAAGTGTATTAAAATGTATTAAAACTTCAGGTTTCATATTGGAGTAATACATTTGAACATGGCAATGCAAATGTAGAAAATTATAATTCTGTCATACAAGAAATGTTGATCTATTTCTTCAGTCTGCACACAGCTGATAAAGTTATTGCAAAATTCACATTAGGTCATACCACGAATCTTCTAGCTTTCCCATTAATCTATGTAGTTCAAGAAATCTTAGCTTACCCCCTGCAGTCATGAGAATGCTAGGTTAGTGATTTCATGAACTTTATAAGTAGTTATCCGTTTTAAGCAATACATAATTTTTTATGAGCAATACTGTGTCATGAAATCACATTTCTCAGAGTAGGGATGGGGGGGGGGGAGAGGGGGGGTACTAAGTGTTAATATACCTCCCTTACCATATGTAGGACTGTTGATGAATGTATTTAATCTCGGGGAATTTTTCCTTTAAAAAGGCTGGCAATTACGAGCTAATAGCCTGCCAATATAATGTCACTTGACAAAAATAATTCAAATTCATTCGTCGGCTGAGGAAGTCAAAACAAACAATTGGTAACGTAATTAGCAGGTATTGCCCCAGGTGTTCTGTGTAGGCACGGTTTTATCATGAATGTGTGCACATAATTTCAGTCGATAATTAAGCTCAGAGTTGTCTGAAAGTGGTCTTCACTAAATTAGCAATCAGCTTTCACCCGCACAGATTTCAGGGATGTAAATTACGAACGTTTATAAAAATAATGTCAAAAGGAGAAAGTCTCTGTGACAACAACAAGAATATTGGACATTACTTTTCCTAACAATAAATAACGTCCACTTCTATTAAATTTATTTTTATGGTGCATTGATCTTTGACAATCCAGTCTTCTGAACCATAACTTGAGCTTCCCCTAAAAAGAGGATGAACCTCATGGAGGACTGAGCAATGGTCAGCTATTCTTATTAACTTGTAAGATTACAGAAATAGTTCAGGAATACCAACTGTGCTTAATAAGGTGATGCCATTACTAACACTCCATAGCCATCACCCACTTCACAATGGCCGACAGGACAGCTCGTGTGGCAAGTCAACTGCATGCTTAATGGGGTGTGTCACCCTCATCCGTTTGTGGTAGAGACATGTGATGCAGCAATACTGACATGGCAAACAGAAAAGAAATTTGGCATTCACTCAATGCACATCGAGACATTGTCTGCCTCCCCCGTGTTTGAGCCTTGGTTAAAATAGTACCTAGTTGTATTTATTTAATGTGGGTCAATGGAGAGGTATGTGTGTGTGTGTGTGTGTGTGCGTGTGTGTGTCTGTGTCTGTGTGTGCATCTGCACCCTTGAGTGAGTTGGTATTAGATTTTACTCATCTGAAACAGATGGTGGTGTATTAAAATACCCACCTTATTTTCTCCTTAGTTAGTCACCCATACTGCTGACAATACTTCCTACTCATTGTATTCCATGTAGTATCATCATCATCATCATCATCATCATCATCATAACCCTCAGTGTGCATGCGGAGAGGTTATAGTAGTCGTCCTGTCTGCCTATCTGTCTGTCTGTTACACTCTGATTTGGGTGATCTGACAATTAACCATTGATTTAGGTATGAATTTAGAATGGTGATTCAAAACCTTTTGTTGTGCTATTTATTTGAATTTCAGGCTTTTGGAAAACATGAAGCTTTCAGCTCTGCGTAGGTACTAGCTTAGTGGGTAATGCCCCCTATCGTCATGTTGTAATCGCGTGAGCAAATAATTTCTTGCTGTCCGCAGTAGTTTTGCTTTACGCTGGGAAGTTAACGAAGTGCTGGAAGTGGAGATTCACGTCGACAATATATACCGGTGAGTGTCTCTGGCCTGTTTAGTTTATGAGGACAGCATTTACATCTACCTTTTCATTGCTCGAGCTATATTGATACCTGTAGAGTAGCCAATCAATTATTGTTTTGGTCTGAGATGATTGTTTAATAGCTAGCCAGAGTATAGTAGCGTTGATGGTTCGCACCTTAGGTGCTTCATTATTATTAACCCTCAGCGCGCATGCGCGAGAGGGTTATAGTAGTCGTCCTGTCTGTTTGTTTGTCTGTCACGCTCTGATTTTGGAGATTACTGACAATTAACAATTGATTTAGGTATGAACTTACTCAGGACAAGACCTTTTATTGTGCTACTTTTTTTAATTTCGGGCTATTCGTTGAGAAAAAGCGAAGCTTTCAACTCCGCATAGGTACCAGCTTTTATGGGCAACACCCCCTAGCGTCACATCATAATCACGTGAGCAAATAATTTCTGCAGCGAACAGTGTACTTAGCTTTATGCTCAGGCTCCTAAGCATTACTCGGGGGAAGTTAACGGAGTTGAAAGAAGTGAAGTTTCGCGTTGAAAATGTATACAGGTGAGTGTTTCTGGCTAGTTTAGCTTCATCTCTTATGAAGACAGCGTTTCCATGTACCATTTTCATTGGTCGAGCTATTTTGATACCTCATTAAAAATAGCTAACAGATTGCTTGTTCTTTTGGAAGGAGATTATATTGTAATAGCTAGGTAGTGTTTAATAGCGCTGAGGGTTCGCACCTTTGGTGCTTCATTATTATTATTAGTGAAACTTAAACTAGGCTGGGACTATCAGCACTATAACTAAAATTATTAAAGTTATGTCTCACAATTTAACATCTTGATTTCAGGAAAAAAAACTGTACATGTACACATTAAATTTTGCCCACCACAAATAATTTTAGTTTTTTTGACCTTTGTAAAAGACCATAAAAATATTCCTCTCTTCACAATTCCATCTGACTATTCTTTACCTGGTGAACATAGAAATTGCAGTCCACAGCCAGTTCCTTGTGTGGGTCAGTCGGCAGCCTAACTTTAGCTGGAGGGAACAATTTCCACCAGTAGAACTCTGGGCAGGTCTCCCACATGTAGAATGACATGGATTCTGTCACCACAACCACTTGCTCACCCGTGTCAGAGACAAATACCTGGAACCCTTTCAGCCAGGGATAATTGGAGGAAGAATTAATAAATAAACTAAAAAACGTGTAAATGCACAAGATGCTTTCAAAATAATACTGCTATGTTCTTATATACACAAAGGCTAAACAACAGCAAACCCCAGATGTTTAAATTAAAATGGAAACAACATTGGTTAATATTCAAGAAATTCTATTGGTACTTTTAAATAAGAAGTGCATTACATTCAAGAAGAAGTAAACCTATGCTTACCTGTGTATGCTTTAACCTGTGGCTTTATTTTGTCTGCAAGTTTGGAAAAAGGTGAGAGATGTACCTGGACCTTGTCATTAGCTCTCGACCATATGAACAAATCTCCACTGGACAGCAAGCCAGCCACAAATGCTCCATTGGGAGAAAAATTTAAAGTGGACACCTCCAGTGAAGAGAGAACAAACTTTTTTCGTGTCTTTCCACTAGATGTTGACAACTGGCAGATACTTTTCTTGGTAAACAAGAATAAACCATCTTTGTCTTTTTTTGGCTGTTGAAAACAAAAACGCGAAGATAATAATAATAACACAGCTGTGTTGCTACACACATTTTTAAGCTTACCCTCTGCAGCCATCCAATTCTAGGCCAGGGCTTCTCCTCTCGAATGGGAAGGGCGGATAAAACTTTTAGCTTGACCTCCATTACAGTTAAGAGGAGCGCAGATTAATTTCAGTCCGAGATAGTGAAAGACTGGCTGCAAGCATTCTAGCCTGCAGTATATCCATTGCGAAGTTCTGTTTACGGGACTGGAATCCGCCACATTTCCCCCGCCCCCAACTTCAAAACTCCGACCAATTGGAGGCACGGATTCTAAAAGGAGAGCACTACTTTAATCGTCAGTCGCGGACGTCGTAGAAACGGAATAGTTTATCTGCTTGTTTGTATATAGCTCTAAGATGGTGTCCCAGGGCAACAATATTACGGGTATACTTTCAAATCTTTCATATCCTCCGGCGGAATACGATTTAATTTTCATTTTACAGGCCTGTTGGACAGACTAACATACAAGAATACTCAGAACCGAGGGGCTTGTTCTAAGTGTGGCTTTTGTAAGTGATTGATTTTGTATTGAACCTGATAAGGAAATTTAGGATAATGCTATAGCTTATGCTAATGTGTGTTGTTAGTTTTTGTTGGTTTAAAATGTTGCTTTTTTTTTTTTTTGATGACCTAAGTGAGGTCCATAGTTATTTATCAATGCTATGCATAGCCCCAAACAATATTACATGTTCATAAATAAGTTAGATCTGATTCCGTATTTGCTAGCCAGTAAATGTGGTCTTCCGGGGAAAAAATATTGTTTTGTAGCAACTCAATTTGTTTGTTGATTGTCAAGTTGGAATGCGGATTAATAGACCTGTCCTCTCTTAATGTTCAAAATGTATAAAAATTTAGAATCGAAAGAATACGTAGGTTGTGGTTATGACTATAGTAAAGTATTAATATCTATCTTACACTTAGCTGTACAAAAAATGTGTAGTTTTTGATAAAATTTGGTTCATTCCATGTCTTAATACTACTACGAGACACATGTTGAAGAAAACATGTTTTGTGCTTGATCGATGGATTGAAATAATTGACACCTTCAACATTATACAGTTTACTTAGCCTTCATTATCCCTCAGCGTGCATGCGCAAGAGGGTTATTGTAGTGGTTTTGTCTGTCTGTCTGTCTGTCTGTCACGCTCTGATTTTGAAGGTTACTGACAATTAACCGTTGATTTAGGTATGAACTTACTCAGGACAAAGATTTAAGTCCTTTTATTGTGCTACTTTTTTTAATTTCAGGCTAATTGTTGAGAAAACGCGGAGCTGAAAGCTTCGCGTAGGTACCAGCTTTTATGGGTAATGCCCCCTAGCATCACGTCTTAATCTCATGAACAAATAATTTCTTTTAGCCAGCGGTGTAGTTTGCTTTATGCTCAGGGAAGCTAACAGAGTGGAAAGAAGTGAAGTTTCACGTTGAAAATGTATACCGGTGGGTGTTTCTGGCTAGTTTAGCTTCTTCTCTTATGAAGACAGGTTTCCATGTACCATTTCATTGCTCAAGCTATATTGATGCCTCATTAAAATAGCTAACAGATTGCTTGTTCTTTTGGAAGGAAATTATACAGTTTAGGTAGGTAGTGTTTACTAGTGCTGAGGTGCTTCATTGTATTGGAACTGAATGCAGGCTGGATTATTATTACTCGGGAACTTTATACTAACTAGTAATGGGGCTTGACCAATAGTTACAAGCAAAACGGTACATTTAGGAATGAAATTTAATTTGTTTTCCTCTAGCTGGCCATCTTACATTTGAATGTCGAAATTTCGTCAAAGTGGATCCCAAGAAAGATTCCATTCACTTGGATGTCAGCAGCACCTCCAGCGAGGACAGTGAAGTTGACGAACCCAAGAAACCAGTGAAGGCCCGGAGAGATAAGCAAGTTTCTGTCTCCTCTACTTCATCGTATTCAAGCTACAGTGATGGCTCCAGTAGATATACAAAGTGTAGGGCTAGTGCTGGTTTTAATAATGGTTGAGTGTGCCTTGGATAAACCACCATTGTATATTTTATGTCGTTGTTATTTTGTTTAATTTCCTACCTGGATTTAGGTTTTAAATTATATTAATGTATTTCATACCTCTAGTGTGAATTGGAGGTGCGGTTTTACAGTATAGTTGATTCCGTGCTGAGCTCTTGAATTTTTATTAATAAAGAATTATAGAAATTATGTGCAGGGGTTATATTATAATGTGAAAGGTCAAATACTTAACAATGCAAATGCCTTATTTTTTAGCTTCAAGATATTCTTCCCATCATGACAAGTACGGAAGGGATAATCGGAGACGATTGGATAGAAGGTCAAGGTCTATTTCAGATTCGAGATCTCGTTCCCGTTCATACTCCAGTTATTATTCCCGTTCTAGGTCCAGGTCCAGGTCTCGTTCCTATTCCAGTTCTCGGTCCAGGTCCAGAGACAGGAAGCGGCATAGGAAGCAGAAGAAGAGCCGGAGGAGCAGAAGGGAAGATTCCTACTCACGGGAACGCTATCGGAGTTCTAGCTATTCCACCAGTGAAGAAGGTGTGTGTGTGTGTGTGTTATGTGTGTGTGTGTTATGTGTGTGTGTGTTATGTGTGCGCGTGTGTGTGTGTGTGTGTGTGTGATATTTTTTATTTGATTTGGTAGAAGAATCAGTTCAGAGTAATTATCTCTTGTTGTTTTGTTAAATTATGATTATGTTTGGTGAAGGAGTTCTTGTTTTCCTAGTTCCACTAACCTCTAGTAGAACATTTATTATTAGTAATTGTCCCCCTTTAGTAATTGTCCCCTTTAGTAATTGTCTCCCTTTAGTAATTGTCCCCCCTTTAGTAATTGTCCCCCTTTAGTAATTGTCCCCCTTTAGTAATTGTCCCCCCTTTAGTAATTGTCCCCCCTTTAGTAATTGTCCCCCTTTAGTAATTGTCCCCCTTTAGTAATTGTCCCCCTTTATAGTTGTCCCCCTTTATTAATTGTTCCCCCTTTAGTAATTGTCCCCCTTTAGGTAATTGTCCCCCCTTTAGTAATTGTCCCTTTAGTATTGTCCCCCTTTAGTAATTGTCCCGCCTTAGAATTGTCCCCCTTGTTATTAATTGTCCCCCTTTAGTAATTGGTCCCCCTTTAGTATTGTCCCCCTTTAGTAATTGTCCCCCTTTAGTAATTGCCCCCCCCTTTAGTAATTGGTCCCCCCTTAGTAATTGTCCCCCTTAGTAATTGTCCCCCCTTAGTAATGTGTCCCCCCCCTAATAATTGTCCCCCCCTAATAATTTGTTCCCCCCCCCCCCTCCCCCTCCCCCCCCCGCCACCACCACCACCACCACCATCACCAAATTCTTGTGCCTTGTAGAGGGTGGAAATGTAACATCTTGTTTGAGGCAAAGGCATGCTTTTTGTACAATACACCTGAGGGGCTAGGAGAGGGAGTTCATGTAGGGGTGGGGGGAAATTCTCATTAACACTTAGAACCACCTCTAGAAGTTGTTTCCAGCAATTTTTTTTGGTGGGTCTGGGATCTACTTGGCAACTCTCATAGCTGCAGTAACATTTCACATTTGTTTATAAATTGATCAGAAAAATATACTTAACTGGTGGCTTCCTTTAAGATTCTTCTACAAACTTTTTTTCTTTTGCAGATGATCATGACAGCAGATCACAAAGAAAGAAATCAAAGAAATCCAAAAAGGAGAAGAGGAGGAGCAGAAGCAGAGATGTAAAGAGTAGCTCTCACTCCACTTCCAAGCATCATAAGAAGCACAAACATAAAGACAGAACAACCCATAGACACAGATATTCACGGAGCTCATCATAATTAATTTAAAAAAAAACCTCTCTCAACAAACTTTTTTTTACTACTATTATGTATGTGATGATAAATCAAACTTTTCTCACTACTCCATTATATTCAGTTATTACGTGCATAAATTTTCTTGCGTTTCATAACCTAAACTATGTCTGTGATTTTGATGACCTTGTACCAAATCAATAGTTATGGAACGAAGCGTCAAATTTAACCGCGGAACTGAGCGGTTCATCTAATTTTATTTGGCGACCAATACCATTTACGATTAGTGATTGCTAACCTGTCGTTCTTGGAAATCTATTGCTTGTATACTTCTTCGGAATGAGTCAGATATATATTAAGGAACCCCCTACTTCAGGAAAGGCACGTAACTCTATAACGTGTGAGTTCTAAGTTCAGGTTGATATCACTTCTTAGGTTCTTTTAAAAACGACTTTGGGAGACATGGATATAGAGCTGTGGTCCAAGGAAGCACCCTTGGCTTGCAGGAACTTTGTCCAGCTGTGCATGGAAGGCTATTATAATGGAGTCATCTTCCATAGAATAGTTAGGGACTTTATGGCTCAAACTGGAGATCCAACAAGCAGTGGAGAGGGTAAGTGTGAGTGGAGGGTGAGGCAATCTCTATAACAGTATAAACACTAAATTACAATGAAAAGGTGATGCCAGTGGGAAGAAATCATTGAAGTATATGTAAGAATTTCTAGGAAATGTGGAAAATAAACAAGTTGTAGTAATTGTGAGAGTGAGAATATATACAATAATATATGTAATAGTTAATCATGCATCTGAGGAATTATCGCTGACTGTCCTGATCGCGAGGGTGAATCCGGAGTGAGAAGGGGGTTATCTAGCGATAATTCCGAGAATTGCCATAGTTTAACTATTTTATACAATAGTTACTCTTAGTCTCGCGTAGCCAGACCCTTTACCAACCGTAACCGCTACGCGGGGAAGGAAAGGGTCTGGGAACATACAATACAACGACCCCAAAAAGGGTGCTCCAATTATCACATTCCAATGCTTGTGTTGACGTCACGACCACGTCCGGGTAGCAGGTTTCCTATTCATGCTCGTATGTTTATT